>Ga0209581_1000128_pt1 | contig 239256 bp, 225 predicted proteins | sample Coa_R2_FD_187160 | JGI IMG/M metagenome (GOLD analysis project Ga0209581, IMG submission 187160) | Surface soil microbial communities from Centralia Pennsylvania, which are recovering from an underground coalmine fire - Coalmine... | ecosystem: Environmental > Terrestrial > Soil > Unclassified...
GTCAGTTACGCGCCGAACTCCTGTCGGCGCTGCTGATCGGGCTGGCGACAGCCGCCGCGCCGCTGGAGCGGGTGAGCCGCCCGACGCGCAATCGGGCGCTGGTAGCGCAGGCTGAGCGCGTGGCCTCGGTGGCCGGGCAGTTGGCGCGCCGCCGCGATGCCGAGCCGCTGGATCGAGAGTTGTATCGCGCCTTGGTCGGCATCGGGCGTCAGGCGCGATGCTTGCAATAGCATCACCATCAGGGCCATGTACCAATCGCCAGCCTGGCGAGTAATGACGTTTTCCTTTTTCGCCAGGACCGACGCCCCACCCCATCGGCCACTTCAGTGGCCGCCAGGGGCGTGCCGCCAGGAAACCCGCTGTGCAGGTGGGGTGGCGGAGCGCCCTTCGCGGCGATTAAAATCGCCGATTGCCTGGCATGGTGGCCGCGCTCTGTTGGAAAACTTCATAACTCGCCCATGAAGGCGGCTCGCGCGCCACGAAGCCCCGCTGGGGCTGGGTCTGCGCCCCTGCCAGGCCGCGTAGGCGGCCTTCGCGGGCCGCAGGCCCTCCAGGCGCGGCCTTCAGCCGCCAGCCGCGTGATTGGCACATCGCCCTGCATTACGGTTGCTGCCCCTTGCGCCTTCGGCTGCTCTGCCGTATACTGGAGGCGTTGTAGACAACAGGCGAAGAAGTTCAAGGCGAAAAAGCGCGTCATGTAAAGCGATAAAGCGGTATGGACTCACTGCCTTCATTCCGGCGCATGCCCTGGCTGCCGGGCACATTTCTGGTCACGCTGGCGGCGATGATCGATGTGATCTTCCTTGCCACCGACAGGCTGCGGACGACGTTCGTGGTTGCCGCCGTCATTATCCTTGGGCTGGGCGGCGGCGCGCTGCTCTACTGGCGGACTATCAAGCAGCGCCGCCAGTGGTCTGGCCTGGCAGACAATCCGCCCTATGGACCAGCGGGCAATCCCTATGATCCCAACGACCCGACGCTGAGCATGCCCGCCATCCGCCAGGTGGGCCAGCCGATCCGCTGGCTGCACCTGCGGGCGCTGGCGCGCGCCGCGCCGCTGCTTGGCGTCGGACTGGCGTTCTGCTTCAATTACAAGGTCGCCTCTCAGCTTTTCTCAGCCCAACCCGCGGCAGACCTGCGTTCGCTTATCTCCGTCACGCTGCTGGCGCTGGGCTTTGCGGTGGGACTGGCGACGCGCCCCTACGCGCTGCGCCCGTCGCGCCCGGCGTGGCTCGTCTGGACAGCGCTCGTAATCATCATTGTCGAATGGATCACGCTGTTCATGCTCTTTACCGCAACTTTTAACGGCTCGTATCGCTCGGTGATCGCGCCCGCCGTTGTGGCGCTGGGCGCTGTCGTCCCGCTGCTCTCCATTGCCCGCGAACTGATGGACCGCCGTTATTCTGCCCAGCTTGCCGGGCTGACCATTGCCACATCCAAAGCCAGGCCCAACCGCCTGCGCGCCCTCTGGCGCAGCGGCGGCGGGCGCTTTGCCATCGGCGCGCTGGGGCTGCTCGCGCTGGTTGCCTACATGTTCATCTTCGCCCCTCATCTCAACGGCCCCTCGCTCGTGGTACGCATGTGGCCGCTGATTCTGGCGCTCGTCTGCATTTTCATCCCGCGCGGCAGCGCCGATGGGTCGGCGTCAACGCTGGGATGAAGCGCGTTGTTGACATGCCTCCTTGATCTCGCTATACTCATCCTCACAGAACCAAGCCAGATCAAGGAGGTGGAAACGGATGTTTCGCCTGCTCCGACAACAACGCTATCCCTGGATTCCCGGATCATTTGTGCTGACGGTTGTGCTGCTGGTCGTGTTGGGTCGGCTGCTGCCCGCGCCGGATAATTCGGGCCATTTCAGCGGCGGCGCCCTGACCGTTGAGCTGGGAGCCGTCGCGCTGGTTGTGGCGTTGGTGGTAGCCGTTCTGGCACTTGCGCGCCAACCGGCGAACAGCCCCTTCGCCCGCACGCCCAGCACGCGCTTCACCCGTGCGCGCATCGTGCAGGTCATCGGGCGGGCCGCCGTGCCGCTGGGCGTGGGCGTCGCGCTGTTGTGCCAGGGCACTGGCCGCGCGCTGGTGCAGAACAACTCGACGAATCATATGCCCAATGCTACCGGCGTCGTGCTGCTGGCGCTCGCGCAAATCATCTTTTGTGTTGGCTTTGCCATTGGCGTCTTTCTGCGCCCATTCACGCTGGCGCGCGTGACGCGGCCCGCGCTGCGCACCCTGTTCTGGCTGGTTATCATTTTTGAATGGGTGGTCATCTTTGTTGCCGCTGACCTGGCAGGTGGACTGGGCCAGAACGCGCCACCTGATCCCATCCAGGCGCTGCCCGCGTTGATCTTCGTGGACATCACCAGCCTGGCGCTGATTGTTGGCAGCGTGCTGCTCTTTCGCCGGAAGCTGGCGCAGGCCGAGCAGGAAGCGGGCGGCCCCATTATCCGCAGCGACTGGTGGCGCGTCTTTTGGGACGCGGGCAGCGCCAAGGTCTGCCTGTATGGCCTGGCAATCGCAGTGCTGGGACTGGGCGCGCTGCTGCCGCTGAATTCGCCCGACCCGCTCTGGATTGGCGCGCTCTGCGTCTGCATCGTCCTGATCGTCGCGGCAGCCATTGCCCCGTCGCCCGCACCTGCCGCGCTGCCCACGCCCGTTGCAGCCGCAAAGAATGGGGCTGCTGGCATGGCAGGCAACGCCTGAAATTACCCTGGCGAATACACTCGCGGCGAGAGGCGCTGCGCGCCGCCAGGTTCGCGTGCGCGGACTCCCCGCTCATGCCGGGCGGGCGATGATCCGCTCATCACCTTCGGAGACAACCTATGACCGAATCCTCACAGGGCACGCTGGCGCTGGTAGGCTCTGGCGAGTTCCTGCCGCCGATAGAACCATTAGACCGCCTGCTGCTTGAGCGGCTACACGAAACGCCGCGCGTCGTTGTGCTGCCGACCGCTTCCGCGCCCGATGGGCCGGGCGTCCCAGAGCGCTGGGCCAAGATGGGCGTTGAACACTTCACCAGGCTGGGCGCCGCCGTTGAACCCATCATGCTGCTGACACGCGCCGATGCCGAATCGGAAGACCTGGCGGCAAAAATCGCCGCCGCCAATTTCGTCTATCTCTCTGGCGGCAAGCCGCAGTATCTCGCTGCCACCTTGCGCGACACTCCCTGCTGGCGTGCCATCGCGGGCGTCTTTGCGGCTGGCGGCGTGATCGCTGGCTGCTCTGCCGGGGCAATGGCCCTGGCCGACCGCATGGTTGATTTTCCGCGCCTCTGGCGCACCGTGCCCGCGCTGGGGCTGGCCTCTGGCCTGGCGGTTATCCCGCACTTTGATGAGATGCCCGGCATCTTTACCGGCCTGGGCCGCCTGGCAACTCGCCAGACCGTCGTGGTGGGCGTGCCCGGCTCGACGGGACTGGTTGGCTCCGGCCAGCACTGGACCGCCCAGGGGCGCAGCAGCATTACCGTCTTTACCGCCAAGGGTAAGAAGGTATATCAGCCGGGAGAGCAAGTGCTGCTTGTATGAGAAGGCACGATAATTGGAGGGCATCTATGGACCTGAGCGCCACAATTGCGGGGATTCTGAGAGAGCATCGCATGGCCCTCACACCAGATCAGATCACGCAGGTGGTCGACCTGCTCAGGGCAAAGAAGAAAACGCTGGCCGTCGCCTGGCTTCAGCAAGGAACAGGCGCGAGCCTGCCCGAAGCGCTGCAAGCCATTGAAGCTATCGATCAGGTCTTACAAACAACCTAGCGGAAGGACTACAAGAACATGCTCAAACGCGCCTTGCTCTTGGTCGGGGGACTCGCCTTATGCTGCGCTTTCGCCTTCGGCGACGATGACATCCAGGCCCGACTGATCCGGCTGGAAACCATGATGAATCTGGTCTTGCAGCGCCTGGGCATTAACCCTGACACCGCCCTGACCGGGCCTTTAGAAGAGGTCAAACAACTGCTGCTGCGCGGCAAGAAGATCGATGCCATCAAAGTCTATCGCCAGCAGACGGGCGCTGACCTGAAGACCGCCAAGAATGCTGTTGATGAGATAGAGCGCCAGATGCGCGGCTACTAGCTCTGACAGGCGCCTGCGCTCGCTCAGCCAAAGAAGGAGCGCCATATGGACCCACCACCGCAAGAATAGAGGTAAATCGCCACATTTTTGCAGTGAAACGGGTCATTGACGCGCTGCCGCCACAATGCTAGACTGCATACAACTTCAGAGATTGTATCCACCAAAGAGGGACATAACCGATGCAGTCAGCCTTTTGCACCAACTGCGGCAAGCCATTAGACCCTGGGGCCGCTTTTTGCGCGTCATGCGGCACGCGCGTCGAAGGGCCGCCAGGAGCATCATCGCCCGGCCCGGCGACGTTTCAGAGCGCGCCCACCTACACGCCGGGTTACAATACTCCAGCACCCTACCCGCCCAGCGGACCCTCCGCCTACCCGCCCAGCGGACCTTCTGCGCCCGGCGCCCCGGCGCCCTTCACGCCCGTTGGACCTTCCGCGCCGGTTGCCCCACCGCCGTCCCCCAAAAGCCGAACCAAAAGACTTCTCGCCTGGCTTGGTGGCTGCCTCGCAATCACGCTGGTGGTGATTGCGCTGCTGGTGATCTCACTCATCTACGGCATCACCTCGGACCATCCGACCTTCTTCTTCATCGGCCTGATCGGGCTGGTGGTCATTATCCTGGTCATCATGGCCGTCGAACACCTGATCCGGCGCCTGATCCGGCGCGCAACCGGCGGCTTCGAGTCCCTGGCGGGGAATGTTCTGGGTCTCCCTGGCGTCGGCGTATCCGCCCCGCGCTATCGCGGCGCTCGCACCTATCGATCACAGCCAAGTTTCAGCCCGATCCGCTTCCTGTTCACCCTGGCATTGATGGCTGGCGCGCTTTACGGCGGCCTCTTCCTGTACTACACCCAGCAGTTTTCAGGCGTCTGGTCCGGCACGCTGAGCATCGGAGGGACAACTCAAGGGGTACAGGTGCAGCAGTTCCCCCTCTCGCTCTCGATCCACTTCTCTGGCTGGCCCAACATCACTGAGGTGGATTTTAAGCAGACAACCGCCCAGGCATGCAAGAGCGGCCCAAGCTACCAGCTTTCGGGCACAGCCACCATGCTGGACGCCTCCAAGGTGGCTATGACCCTGACCATGAGCGGCCAGCCGGTAGCCCTGACTGGCACATTTCAGAACGGGACCATGATGCTCAGCGGGGTCAATGGTCAAAAGCAGCCTGTAACCCTGACGTTGGAGAAAGGCAGCGACCAGCCGGATTATATCAAAGCCTGTGGATAGGCCACCCAAGCCACAGGCATTAACTGGTTTGATTTGCCACTGGGTATGGTGCCAGACGGTAGAAGGTACGATCACCACAGCCAATCATCCTATCAAAGATTTACCAAGGCATTGAAAGCGGCAGGATGGCCTGCCGCTCATGTTTTGATTTTCTCTCGCTCGGCGTGGACATCCACCTCTTCGCCCGCGAACTGGAAAAGCAGGCGCATTGCCGTCTCATCGCTAACCCAGCCCTGCGCCTTCGCGGAAGAAAGCGCGTTGACCATCGTAGCCGTCGCCTGCGCCAGCACCAGATTATCCCCAGCCTTCAACTCCGGGAAGGTGATCGTATAGGCCGCGTCCACGCCAGCGGGCAGCGTGCCCGCGCGCTTCGCCTCCAGAATCACCCGGTCCAGAATCGTCCGCAGCAGATGCTCCATCACCTGCTGGCGGCGCTCGAACTTAAGCAGCGTCGGCAGGTTCATCTCGGCAGCAGTGGCGCGATTGGCGTTATCACCATCTGCAAGGAAGTGTTCAGGGACGCCAGCCCCGGCAGCAATCATGAGCTTCAATGCCCGCCCGTCTGACTCCGCATCATTGGCGCTGATCTCCGGCCTGACCGCCGACCAGATTTCAGATTCATTGTGAATAATCAGGCTGCCCGGCTCCGGCGGATAGGCATACTGCATGCGCTTGAGGTCAATCGTCTTGGCATCAGCGCCCTGGAGCTTGACATCCCAGAGGAACGCCGTTCGGTACTTGTTCAGCCGCACCCGGTCCGTCAGCCAGTCTTTATAGCGTCGCAGCCAGGGCAGCAGCGTCGCCAGATCAGAGCGGCCCCGTTTGGCATTTGAAACTTTGTGGATAGCGAACTGAACTACTTCGCGCCCGGCCTCGAACCAGCGCCCCTCGGTCTCCAGCACGCCGCGCTGCGTGGGCGAGGGGTCGCCGGGCACGCTGGACGCCGGGCCGACAGGCCGCTGGTGAAAGCGCAGCGGCTTCTCGATATTGTCGGGATCGGTCTCAATCTCATCAATCGTGCTGGGATCAATCTGCCCAATCTTCACGCTGCCGTCAATGGGGTTGACGAAGAAGCGAATAAACTGCTCGCCATAAATGCTCAGTTCGGTGCAGATGTCGTAGATGCGCGCGTCCATGCGGTTGTCGGGGTCGCGCCAGAAGGCATCCAGCACGCGCTGCACGCGCCGGTTGCTGGCGGAGACCAGCACACCGCGCCCCAGCGTGAAGTTGGTAATCATCTCGACAATGGTATTCGCCAGCGGGTTGGCGTTGTACGCTTCGTAGCATTCATTATGTAGCTCAAGATAAACAGAAGGTTGAACATCCTTCAAGTACCAATTGTCCGAAAGCCGCCGCCAGTAGTAGTCTTCCTCGGTTCCGGCGGTTGTCCGCCCCCAATACCAGTCTTCCTGCGTCATTGGCGGCTCCTGCGCCGCCAGCGCCATCTCCTCGCGCACCGGCTGCGCCCCGGCGCGCCCGCCCTGCGGCTTCCGCCGTTTCTCTTCTACCGCCCCGGTACCCGCGCCAGGCTTTCCGCCGGAGCGCCTGCCCAGGCCAAAGATACGGCGCATCGTTGTTTGCCAGGCCATACCATCCTCCTCTCGCACCACGCTTCATCTTTTCCGTGTGACCGGATTGAGCATCCACCGCGCCATTCGTCAGGGTCTGTAACGTTTTTGGCTGGGTTTCGACATGTTGAACGAAGAAAACAGTGTTCGCAGAAGCGTTTTCTATACTTCATTACGTGATCTAAAGGAGAAACCATATGCTTCATAGTATGAGTCAGCGCCTTGTTAGACGCCCACTGTTCACATTTGTCTTTGCCTGCCTGATAACAGGTGTTTTCGCCGCCTGCGCGCCCTACAGCGGCTCAGCCACCGGCTCGAACCCAGGATCAGCGTCAACATCCACGCCTTTCAGCGTCAGCAGCGTTGACTTGAAAGTGGCACCCAACACCATTGCCGGGAGCGCCTGCGGCACCCAGACGACCTTCACCTACACCGCCACGTTTCATATCCCGGCAGGAACGGCGGGAGGCACGATTCAGTTTGAGTACACGCTGAACAACGGACGCAGTTCAACCAATGCCAGCCTCGCCGTTGGGGCAGGGGAAACGACCAAGACCTACACCTTTACCAGTTCGGGGACGCTTCCGCCCGATCACACGTACCCAGGGATTGCTGAGGTCATGGTGACGAATCCTAACGCGGTCCATTCGCCGCAGGTTGAGCCATCCGGCACCTGCGCTGCTGCTGGCGCTTTCCAGGTGAGGAGCGTTGATCTGGCCGTCTCCCCGGCCAGCATCGCCGGAAAAGCCTGCGGAACTCAGATCACCGTGACCTATACCGCGACCTTCCATATCGCCCCTAACGGCCCAGGGGGAACGATTCAATTTCAGTACACGGTGAACAATGGGCGCGGTACCACCAGCGCGCACATTACCGTTGGAGCGGGGCAAACGACCGCCACGTACACCTTTACCTGGTCAGGGCAGCTTCCGTCTGACCATACCTACCCGGACAACGGAATTGTCATCACCAACAGCCCGAACATGGTCACATCTCCATCCGTAAAGCCAACCGGCCAGTGCAGCTAGCGGCAAGCGCCTTTGTTTGCAGCGCCAGCCTTCGTGCTGGCGCTGTGAGCAGGCATTCTACATACGGTGGCCTGGTTCCAGCACCGTTGGCACTATCTTTCTGCCATCAATGGTCAATCAATATGCGCCTGCATAGAGATCGCCGGTCATCGTGACAAACATAGGCGCCTGCGGCACCTGGATGCGGCGCTGCTGCCAATCTTCAGAACGCGCGCCAGAAAGCGATAGCCAGCGTTTTGATGGCTGCACCGTAGCGTCCCAGGTGCCAGAGCGCCCTGACTTTGTTTTCATACACCCCCGGATAGTGACGACGCAGGGCCAGCGCCTGATCGAACGCCGCGACGGCTTCAGTATAGCGCTTGAGCTTCAGCAGCGCCATCCCCAGGTTGCAATGCCCTTCGGCCAGCCGGGGACGCAGCGCCAGAGTACGCGCGTAGCAGTCCCGCGCCTCCTCATAGCGTTTGAGCGCGTACAGCAGCGTCCCTCTGGTATTCCAGGCCACCGCCAGAGTCGGCTCCAGTTCCAGCGCCCGATCAACACAGGCTTCCGCCTCCTGATAGCGCTTCAGACGAATCAACAGCATGCTCTTATTACTATAGTAGAGCGCGTGCGCTGGCGCCAACTGGATAGCGCGGTCATACGACACAAGCGCCTCTTGATGACGCTTCAGCCCCTCCAGAGCCGATGCCCGGTTATTATGCGCCGCCGCCAGATGAGGATTGCATTGAATGGCCTGGTCTGCCGCCTCCAGCGCCCGTTGATAGAGCTTGAGATGGTGCAGCGCGACGCTTTTATCGTTGAAAGCTGTAGCCGATGCCGCGTTCAACTGGATCGCGCGATTATACGCCTCTACCGCGTCCGCGCAGCGCCCCATCCCGACCAGCGCGTTGCCCTGCCCGATGTAGGCTTGCGCGTAAGATGGGTTCAGCGCAATCGCCTGCTCTGCCGCCCCGCGCGCCTCCTGGTAACGCGCCAGGTTGTTGAGCGCCCGGCTCTTTGCCGAGAGCGCCACCACATTCCGAGGATTGAGCGCCAGCGCGCGCTCATAGGCCACCAGCGCCTCCGCGTGGCGCTTCAACCCTTCCAGCGCCAGACCCTGGCCCAGATAGCCGCCAACGCTATTCGGATTGAGCGCGATGGCTCGCTCAGCGGCGGTCAACCCCTCCTGCGGGCGGCGCAGAATTACCAGCAGCATCGCCCGTTTCTCGTGGGCCGCCGCCAGATCATCCTTCAGCGCGACTGCCTGATCGAAAGCCGCCAGCGCTTCCGGCCAGCGCTTCAACGCTTCCAGCGCCACACCCTTGCCAAGCCAGCCATTGACCTCCCCCGGCTCCAGCGAGATTGCCTGTTCAAAAACCGCCAGCCCTCCGACAGCATCTTTCTGGCGCAGCAGCACATTGCCCTTGCTGATATAGGCCACCGTCAGCGTCGGGTCGCGCTGAATCGCCTGCTCAAGACTGGCAAGCGCTTCAGGATAGCGCTTCAGCGCTGTCAAAAGTGTGCCTTTGTTCGCGTAAGGGATGGCATACTCTGGCTCCATTGCAATGGCGCGCTCCACAAACTCCAACCCCTCTTGTGGGCGATTGAGCGCCAGCAGCACGACCCCTTTGTTGGAATAGGCATCGGCGTCGTCCGTGCCCAGCGCAATCGCGCGCTCGCAGGCCGCCAGCGTCTCATCATAGCGCTTGAGATAATAGAGCGCCTCGCTCTGAGCAATCCAGGCATCGGCATCATTGGGGTCCAGCGCTGCCGCCTGCTCGGCCACAGCCAGCGCCTCATCATAGCGCTTCAGGCCGGACAGCGCCAGCGCCTTGCAGGCCAGCACGCTGGCCGGAACCGATGCCCCTTGACTCAATTGCTCGGCCAGCGCCAGCGCCTCAGCGTGGCGCTTCAGCCCGACCAGCGCCTTGAGCCTGCCAGACTGAGCGCCCGCGTGTTCGGCCTCCAGCGCCAGCACCTGCTCGAACGCGCTCAGCGCCTCAGCATAGCGCCGACGCTTCAGGCGCTGCTCGCCCTCGGCAATCAGGCGCTGGACTTCTTCTGCGCTCATCTCTGGTCTCCATCCTACCGCCGCGCGCCACTTCCATTGATCGCTCGCTCTATGCGCTCTTCAGCTTCGGTAGCCGCCTGGCGCGCCTGCTCAGCCTCGGCCTCTCTACCCAGGCGGGCCAGCAGATCGGCCTTCTTGCGCCAGGTCAACGCCACACTGCCGAACGCAGGCCCGTATCTATAAGGCGCCAGCGCCCGCTCATAACTCCCCATTTGCCCCAGTCCGACCTCTTCGGTCAGCAGCAAGGCTTCGAGTTTCTCCCCCATCTCCAGAGCGCAATCATAGGCTTCCAGCGCCTCATCATAGTGCGCCAGCTTTTCCAGCACACGCGCCCTGTCAAGATAGGCACCCTGCCCAGGTTCCAGCTTCAGCGACCTGTTATACGCCGCCAGCGCCTCCATATCGCGCCCCAACTGCTCCAACGCTGCACCTTTTCGCTGCCAACTGTACGCCGATGTAGGATACAGTTTTACCTCCTGCTCAGCGTGCGCCAGTGCCTCTTCACGCCCCTTCAAATAATCGAGCAAGCGTTCCCTGGCCTCCCGCGCCACGTAATGCCTCGGGTTAATCGCCAGCACCTGCTCATAGACCTTCACCGCTTCCTCACAGCGCTCAAGGCTCGCCAGCGCCTCTCCCTTGCTGCACAGGATTTCCAGCCGCTCTGGCTCCTGCTGGAACGCCAGGTCACAGGTGGCAAGAGCTTCCTCCCAGCGGCGAAGGCGGCAGAGGATATTCACCTTGTAGCGATAGACGCCCTTGCTCGTTGGGTCAAGCGCAATCGCGCGCTCAATCGCCTCCAGCGCTTCTTCATCCCGGTGATAAAAGAGCAGCCGGCTTTTCTCACGATAAGCGTGCGCGTTAGCCGGATCAATCTCAATCGCCCGATCAAACGCCAGCAGCGCCTCATCATCTTGCTGTAAAATCGCCAGCGCGCGAGCCAGCGCATGCCAGGCGCTGACATCTCGCGGATCATCTGTCAGGGCACGCTCAGCCGCCGCCAGCGTATCAAGCGCCCGGCAGCACTCCAGCGCCTCCTTGCGCACATACGCGAAAGAACTGTTGTCCGGCTCAAGCTCCAGCGCCCGCTCGAAGGCAGCCAACGCCTCCTGATAGCGCTCCAGGCGAAATAACTGCGTGCCTCTGAGATGCCAGGCGCGGCTGTCCTCTGGATGCTGCGCCAGGTCGGCTTCGTCTCTGGCAAGCGATTCCTCGATAAACGCTCGCATCTCCTGCTTGAGCCGCCACCCACCCAGTAAAACGCCCGGCGTTCTTTCCCACAAGGATGGTTCTGGTGTATCCATGATGGCCTCCAACCCAAAAGTCCTATGCCTGCTCGAAACGTTGACAACATCTGCCCATCTCTGGTATACTTTGGGCAAGCGCCGATGTTGTGGCGCGAGTTGTTGGAAACGGCTGGCGTAGTTGGCGGATCTAACGCCGACCACGCCATGACCCCAACCCTGAAAAACCAGGAGGTGGAGCTACATGTCCATTGTATCGCACATGGGGGGCCGTTTTGTCCCTCCAACCCGCACCCGCACCGACCACCCTCTGGCAGCCTGCACTCTCCCGCCCGCGATGACAGCGCGCCCTCGCCTGATGGCGCGCTCACCCGCTGCGAGCAGGCAGGCACTTTCCAGGGTAGCCGTTTTGTGTTATGCGCAGATGCGGGGCCGGTCTGCGCCTCTTGCACGAAAAGAGGTGCCCAGATGGATTTCCCTTCATTCCCGGCGCTGCTCTCACGAACCCTGGCAGCCTGGGGCCTGCCGCAAAACCTGCTCGATACCCTCGATCCCGCAATACGCCCTATGTTCTGGAGCAGCCTGCTCAAAGCCTCGGAGGTCTCCACCACGCCCTCGCAGCGGCGGGGCGTACCGCCGGTGTCCTCGCCGGCAGGGACGGAGACAGCAACCACGCAGCGCGAACCGCTGCCCTTGACCCGCCAGCCTGCCCAGCCGCGCTCGCCGCACGGCATGGACATATCCGACTATCTCTCCGACTGGCACCAGAAGGTACGGCTGGCGCTGTGGGTCGCGGCAGAAGCGCTGGAGACGCTGCGCGCCACGCCCAACGCTGAAGAGTATCGGCTGCTCTTGATCGAGCAGTGTCGCAAGATCGGGCTGTGGCACGCCGAATTGCAGCAGTGGGCCGGGGCGTTCCTGGCGGCAACCATCTTGCAAGGCGAACTGCGCTTCTTGCAGCACCGCGCCTCAGCAGCGGTCACAAGCCTGCTCTTCGCGGCGTGAGTCAGCCTCCAGAAGCCACTTGTCTGTAGCGCCGCCGTCTCTGGCGGCCTACTCTTCTTCCTCTTCGTCCATCCCTGGCCGCTTCAAGCCCCGCGAGCGCAGATACCTGCGCCACTCCCGATGCTCACGATACATCTTCAGCATCTCGCTGTAGCGCCCTAAACGAATCAGCACCCTGATATAGCCGCGTCCGGCGCGTCGGTGATACTCCTCCGCATCTCTCCCGCGCCAGTTTGTTCCGCCGCCATGTCTGGCGTGCCTGTAGACCTCCAACGCCTCCTCATAGCGCTTGAGGGCTTCCAGCGCCTGGCCCTTGTACAAGCCCAGGCCATGAAAATCGAGCCGGTCGCCGCCATCCACCCGCTTGCAGACCTCCAGCACCTCTTCATAGCGCTTCAGGCCCAGCAGCGCCCGGACCTGATGGATATAGGCCGCGTGGCTGCGCATTTCAAGCTGAAGCGTCTCCCTGGAAAACTCCAGCGCCTCCTCATAGCGCTTGAGCGCGAGCAGCGCCTCGCCCTTGCCGGTGCGCGGTTCCACTTTCGACGGGTCCAGGCGAATTGCCTCATCGAATGCCGCCAGCGCCTCCTCATAGCGCTTCAGGCGCATCAGGATAGTGCCCTTGCGATAGTGGAAAATCGCGTATTTATTGCTGAGCGCCAGCGCGCGCTCGCAAGCCGCCAGCGCCTCCTCATAGCGCTCGAGCTTGAACAGGCTTCGGCTCTTATTAAAAGGAATACCGGGACTCCTGGGGTCAAGCGCCATCGCCTTATCATAGGCTTCGAGCGCTTCCTTGTGCCGGTCCAGGTGTTGAAACACGTTGCCCTTGCCAACATACGCCGCCGCGTCGTTGGGAGCCAGCCGGATCACCCAGCTATAGGCCGCCAGCGCCCGATCAAAGCGCCTCAGCCTGGTCAGGGCCTCCGCCTTCTTTCGATGGGCCAGCACATTGTTGCGATCTAATTCGATGGCCTGCTCGGCAGCGGCCAGCGCCTCTTTCTCGTTGCGCAGCCGCAAGAGCGCGTTGGCCCGGCCAACGTGACTGCTCGCCTGATCTGGATTCAGATGCACCGCGCGCCCATAGGCATAGAGCGCTTCCGCGTGGCGTCCAAGCAAACTGAGCGTATTTCCCAGATTATGATACGCGCTGGCATCGTTCTGGTCGACTTTGAGCGCCTGTTCAAAGGCAGCAACAGCCTCGTGTGGGCGTCTCAGGCAGAGGAGGGCAATGCCCCTGCTGCTCCAGAGGCTGGCGTTCTTAGGATCAAGCGCCAGCGCGCGCTCGAACGCGGCGAGCGCGTCAGCAAAGCGCTGCTGCTTGAGCAATTCCTGCCCCTCAGCAATAGCCTGCGTAATCTCCTCTGCGTTCATCAGATAGCTCCAATGGCGAGAATGCTTGTGTCTGCTCAGCGGTAGTCACATTCTATCACTCCTGACCCGGCCTGGGGGACGTAGCGCCGGTTTCTCAACCGGCAGGAGCGGCTTCCGCCATCTCGCTCCCCGAGTCATCAGAAGCACCGGGCGCGCTGGCCCGTTCTGGCGACGGAAAAAGCGCACGCGAGCGCTCCAGCGCTTCCAGCGCCAGCCGCTTGCCCGCGCAGGCGCGGCTGTCGCATGGATTCAGGTCAAGCGCCCGCTCGTAGGCAGCCAGCGCCTCGCGGTACCAGCGAAGCTCACGGAAAGCATCGCCGCGCGCCGTATAGGCAGGGGCATACATTGGGTCCAGCGTGATAGCCTGGTGATACGAAGCCAGCGCGTCCTCCAGCATACCCAGCGCCCAGAGAGCCGCGCCCAGATTGGTATACATCACCGCCAGATAGTCTCCACCCAGAGCAATTCCCTCCTGATACGCGCGCAGCGCCTCGGTATAGCGCTTCAGTCCGCACAACGCCTGCCCTTTGCCATCATAGGCAGGCGCGTAATCAGGCTCCAGCCTCAAGCCCCGCTGAAATGCCCTGAGCGCCTGCTCGTAGCGCCCCAGCAGCACCAGCGCCTTGCCCCAGCGGAAATAGATACGCGCATCGGTTGCATCCAGCCGCATGGCCTGCTGATAGGCCGCCAGCGCCTCCTCAGCCCGCCCCAGGCTCAGCAGCACATCCCCCCGGCCCAGATGCGCCGCCGAACACTCCGGCTCTTGTTGAATGACCCAGGTATAGAGAGCCAGCGCCTCCATTGGATGATCCAGCCGCGTCAGCAGCGCCGCTTTCTGCATCTGCGCCAGCACATTAGCAGGCGCCAGATCGATACTCTGCTCCAGCGCCGCCAGCGCATCTTCATAGCGGCCCAACGCCACCAGCACATCCGCCATACGCAGCAAAATCTGCGCGTCTATCGGATGCAGCAGGCTCGCCTGCTCATAGGCCGCCAGCGCTTCCTCCAAGCGATTGAGCTTATCGAGCGCATTGCCCTTGCTATACCAGGCAACCGGATCATCCGGGTCCAACGCGATCACCTGCTCATAGGCCGCCAGCGCCGCCTCATAATTGGTCAGGTCATACAGCACCGTCCCCTTGCCCAGCCAGGCAAGGAGTTCGCCGGGGTCCAGCGCAATCGCGCGCTCATAGGCGGCCAGAGCGCGCTTACTCTCCCCCAGCCCTTTGAGAATGGCCCCCCATTGGGCATACAGCCGCGCCGTCTTGGGCAACAGACGGATCGCGCGCTCGCAAAATCGGAGCGCCTCTTCATAGCGCCCCTGCCAGTAGAACCCATTGCTGGCCTGAACTGAACGCATGCCTGTCGTACTCATTACAGCCTCACGGCAAACCCAATTTACCATGACCCTGGGTTTGTCTGCATCAGTATACCAGAGCAATCAGGATGACACACTCTGAATAAGCCAGGGGGCTAGCCCAAATGGGGGACTACCGAGGAAGAACGGCTCTTGTCTGCTTGACGCGCCAGGACAAGGAGCGCTATGCTCTATCTAACATCAGAACTGTGAAGAGAAAGGAGCGGCTATGCGCTTCATGCGGCTGCCGATGCTGATGGTCGTAATCGCGCTGGCGGCGTCGGTATCTCCGATGTTCAGCTTCCTGCTGCGCTTTGGCGCGATGGCGCTGGCGGCGCTCACCCTGCTGGGCGCGCTCAGCGATATGCAGCGCGCAGCCCGCAATGCCGACGGCCTGCCGCGCGATGACCTGCTGAAACTCTGGTTTGGCAGCAAGCTGCGCGAGCGCCATACCTGGGAAGCGCTCAAAGCCGATGTGCGCGCCACAGCGATTGGCCTGCGCCTGCCACCCCCACCCAAACCCCTGCCCGATCCCAGCACCAACGGCGCGCACGGCACCGGCCCCATACCACTCTCCGGCAAAAAGAAGCGCGCCAGCAAAACCAGAACTGAAAGCGCGCCCACCGCCAGCGCGCCCGCCAACGAAGCGCCGCCCCCGGCGCTGCCGCTGCTGCTGCGTCGCCTGGCAATTGAAGCCTTCAGCGAAGTGCTGCTGATCGCTGCCATTGCCCTAAACTGGTTCCGGCCTGCCTCTGACGCCAGCGGAGGCGAACAGCCAGCGCTGCTGGTGCTGGGCATCCTGGCGCTGGCTCTGCTCTGGTTCGACTGGCGCCTGGTGCGCCGCCTGGTCGCTGCTGTTCAGGCCCAGCTTGCCCGCCTGACGCCTCACACTTCCACCAGCGTCACATCCAGTTCATAACTGAGGCCAACCTGCTGGCTGCGCAGATCAGCCACGCGCTCAACCAGATCATCAAAATGAACCTGCGCCGTCTGCCCTTCCGGGTCAGTGAAGCTCAGCGCCGTCGCCACCTTTGCATACGAAGTCCAGAGGGCGTCGCGGTACTGCTGGCCGGTCAAGCCGGTGGGCGTCCCATCGTACTTCGCCAGATCGTTCAGCGCCAGCGCCGTGAAGCGCCAGACACGCTTCCCCGGCCCCAGGTCTACATAGCTTTCGTTCCCATCGGCGCGCACCGTCGCCCGCCGCACGCGCGGACGCTCCAGCAGATAACTGCCCGGCTTGACCAGATAGCCAGTGCCATCCAGCATCACCTCGCAATCAACGTTGATCGTTGGCATCATCGTTCTCCAACTGGCTGGCTGCTTGTTGTGCGGCCCGCTTGATAGGGCGTTTTTCCACCTCGCCCTCCCTGGTCACGCGCAGCCCGCGCCGCGCCAGCGAGCGCTTGATCGTCTCCAGCAGCTTCTTCAGACTCTCATTCTCTTCTTCCAGCAGGCGCATGCGCTCCTGCAAGGCTTCCACTTCCGCTTTATATGCCTGCGCCACGCGCCGATAAATCTCCTGCGACGTGGTAGCAACCGTCTTCTTCCAGGCGGCCCAACCCGCCAATCCTACCAGCAGCGCTGTTACGATATTCACCCAGCCCAGCGCGTCCAACCCATGTTCCAGCAGTGTCAGCATGTAACTCACCACTCCAGCCAATCCAGATTGACCGCCACATTGCCCGCGCCCGCCAGCGGCAGCCAGAAGACCATCCCCGTGCCCGGCGGCAGCAGGGCCTCGGTAATCTCCGGCGTCCACTGAAGCAGCGCGCCCGCCGACAGGGAAAAAAGATCGAGCGTATTGGCGACTGCTGGAGCCGCGCCCGCGCTGTTTGTCGCTTCCAGCACTCCGCCGGGCGTTGTCGCGCTCGTCAGATACTTATTGTGAATCGCTGCTGCTGTCCAGCCGGGGTCCGCCGTGACCACCGCCACCGCGCCAAACGCGACGGCGCTGTCCGCCAGCATCTGCACGCCATAGACAAAGACCTGGCGCCCGCTGGCCGCTGGATTCCAGAGGGCCACGCCTGCATTGCCCGCCGCTGCCAGCGTCAGCTTGCCACTTGTGCCGCCAAACGCCTGACCCTGGCGCACCAGCCGCTCAATGCTGGGCGCCACGCCCAGATTCCCCAGACTATCGATAAATCCTGACATAAGCGTTTCTCCTTCTTTCCCAGGCCGCCTTGGCAGCCTTTGCGTTCCCTTGGGAACTCAAGGGGCGCGCTCTAGGCACAGCCTTTCAGCCGCCAGCGCTCGTCAAGCACTCAGGTGCTTGCAGCCAACACCTTAGACTGTGGAGCGACCAGAGACTATGCTCTACAATGGAAAACTGGACAGATTGATACCCATGCTTCAACGAGCGTGGGCGGGACCGCAGCGCTGGCTTCTCGCCGACTGGGGCGGGGCAACCCACCGCGATACTGGAGAACGATATGCTTCACTGGCTACATCGTTTTGACCTGGCGAAAGCCAAAACAATGATAGTAGTCGTCTTTTGTGCCTTTGCAGGCTTTGTCGTCGCCTTTGGCGCGTTCGCGCGGCTGACCGACCCGCGCGCCCCTTTTGACAGCATCGCCCAGGCGCACCCGGAGATCAGCCTGCTCTTTCAACTCGTCAACATTGGCTTTCAACTCGCCTGTCTGGCCGTAGTAGTTGGCGGCCTGCCCATTCTCTACGATGTCATCAAGCGTTCCCTGGCCGAGCGGCGGAAAAGCACCTTGCTGCTCATCATCCTGCCGCTGCTGGCTCTGGCGGTCGCCATCGGCGACAACGCGCTGGTCTTCAATCTCCTGCTTCCTGGTGGCGTCACACCTGCCAATTCCACACCGCTCAACATCTTCCTGACCTTCTCCGCGCAAGCGCTCTTCTTACTGGCCGCCGTTGCCTGCCTCATTGGCCTGACCATTGCCGTCGTCCGCAGCGAGGTCAGCCCGCGCATCCTGCGCTTTGCGCTGGTACTGGCCGTCCTGGTCATCCTGCCCATGCTCCTGACGCTCATCGCCACTGTCCTTTGGAGCGTGCGTATCTGGATGGACGCGCCACAGTTCTTCAACAACGGCGCCATCGCACTCGGCCTGCTGCCAGGAGCCGTGTGGCTCCTGCTCATTGTGGCCGCAATGGCGATCATTATCGGCATTCCCATTGCCGCGCTCATTCGCAACCTGCCAGAGCAGACAAATGCCCGCTTGTAGCGCCAGCCTCCGTGCCGAAGGGATCAGGATTGGATGAGTAACCTCTTTCGCCCAATTGGGCAGGCGATCAAACAGCGTCTGTATGCGTTGCATCTCAAGCGGCTTGAGCGGGAAGCGCCAGCGTGGCACGTTCCCTATCACCTGGCGCTCATCCTGGATGGCAACCGCCGCTTCGCCAAAAAACATCATATCTGGGATGTCAGCAGCAGGCGTTTCGGGCACGACGAAGGCGCCGACAAGCTCGAAGAGATTCTGCACTGGTGCCAGGACTTCGGCATCAAGATTGTCACGGCCTGGATTTTCTCCACCGACAACTTCAAGCGCGACAGCGAAGAAGTTGCCACCATCTTTGAACTGGTCAAGCGCAAAGCCGCAGAGTTTATCCTGCGCCCCGATGTTCACGCCAACCGCATCAAAATCCGTTTCCTTGGCGAATTGGAGGCGCTGCCCGCCGACGTGCAGGAGGCCATTCACGCCGCCGAAGCCGCAACCGAGGGCTACGACCAATACCTGCTCAATATCTGCATCAGCTACGGAGGCCGCGAAGAGATTGTCTCGGCAGTCCGCCAGCACCTGCAAACGCAGCTCGCCCAGGGCAAAACGCTTGCCGAAGTTGCCGCAGCCTTTTCGCCCGACGCCATAACCCGGCATCTCTACACCGCCGGATTGCCCGACCCCGATCTCATCATCCGCACCAGCGGCGAACTCCGGCTCGGCGGCTTCCTGCTCTGGCAGAGCGTCTATTCCGAATATTATTTCTGCCCCACCTACTGGCCGGAGTTCAGCCGCCTGGATTTTCTCCGCGCCCTGCGCGCCTATCACACGCGCCAGCGGCGCTACGGCAGGTAAACGCCTTATCACAAGAGGCAACCTTAAATCCCGCGATACAGCCCGCGCCAATCCATCACCGCGCCACCATACTCATGGCGAACTTTGTACGAAACGGCGTCTTGACTGAAGTTCAGCCCATAGAGCGGGTTATCCTGAATAAACATCGCCGGATTCACCTGCCCGCCGACAAACCCGATCTCAATCGTATCCACCTCGGCGGGGTCCGCCACCAGATACCAGGAGCTATTGGCCGCCGGAGCCGCTGCCGGAAGCTGCGGGCTGACAATCAGTTGGGTATAGCCCATCATGGGGTTGATGTCGTTATTGTTGCTCCCCGGCACGCCCGCCGACTTTACAATCACCATCCCGGTGAACTCCAGTTCTGGCGGCACGACCAGATAGCGGGGGCGCAGCCCAATGCGCTTGCCCGCAAAGTTCGTCTGCTCGCGCATTGCCGTCACGCCCGCCTGCATCGCGCTGCTGGAAAGTGCCGACGTGCCCAGATTGCTGTGATGCGTCGCGTCAAAGAGCGGATTCGCATCATAGATCACCGCGTTGCTGCTCAGGAAACCATAGACAAACTCGGCCAGCGTATATGCCGCCGCAGCCGCCAGCTTCGTAGGAATCTGCCGGATCGCGTGCAGATCATCGTTCACAATCGCTTCCCGCGAGATGGTCACGATATTGCCGCGCTTGGTCGCGCTGTAAGTCGCAGAGGCGTCCGAAAGTGTCAGCGTCGTATACGCCGCGTCCTCGGCCACCGTCGAAAGCGAGCCAAACGCGCCCAGGCGCACGCGAATCTGCTGCTTGAAATCGCGGATCGGCACCTCCGTGCAAAAGCGCTTCCACTCCGCAGGCCACGCCTGATAATCATGCAGCAGCCGCTTATTCATACTCACGCCCAGCAGATAGCTGAAGCTCGCCGTCGTCAGATCAGACTCCGAAATCCTGGTGATTGGCGCGCTCTCATCGACCTTAATCAGCCCCAGTGTCGAGACGCTGCTGATGCCCCGCACCGCCGGGTCGCCCGTCACCCGCGCATACGCCTCGCGGATGCCATTGAAAGGCCGCACGCCCGCAAAGCGCGCATCCACCTCCAGATCAAACATCCGATCAAACGCCGCCTGAATCTTCTCCGCCTCGCTCACCATTGCCGACACCTGCAGCTTCTCGTAGCCCATCTCCCGAATCAGCCCCAGCCCTGCCAGCGCCGCCAGCGTCTCGCGCTCCTCGCTGATCGCCCGTTCCAACTCGCTCGCCTCAAACACGCGGTTCTCAAAGCGCCGCCGCAGCTTTGTCAGCACCGGCCCCGGCAGATGGCTCTCGCTCAGCCGCCGTCCCAGCAGCAGTTCGCACTCCGCCAGCCGCTGCGCCCGCCGCGCCGCCTCCAGCGCCCGCTGCGCATCCGCGCGCAGCGCCTCCACATCCTCGTCCGCCTCCGGCGTCGCCTGCGCGCCGCCGCTGCCAGCCTCCCGGCCCTCCGTCTCCTGGAGACGCTGGCGAGAACGCGCCTCGTATTCCTTATAATAGTAGCCATCCTTCAGATCAACCGTCTCACCCATCATCCATCTCCCTTCATCAAACCCATGCCCCTGGCGAGCGCCCTCACGATGAATGCCCACCAGCCTGCCGCCCGCGCTGGGCCGCGTCACCACATCACAACTATTCAGCGAAAGAAAGCGCGTCACCGCGTTGACCACCTGCCCGCTGGCATCATCGCGCCGCGCCTCCACCATACCCTGCACATCAATGGACACGCCCACCAGCCCTGGCATCCCCTGCTCCACTGCCTCGCGCAGCATCGACCAGAGCCAGCTTGCCGACTCCAGCACATGCAGCGTCGCAACCGCCTCTGCCTGGCGCGGCTGACCGCCTCCAGGCGCGCTTTCCTCCACGCGCGCATCCCGATAAAACCCCACCAGATCGCGCACGCTGCGCTCCGGGCGATCCTGCGGCCCAGGGTGATCGGCATATGCCCGCGCCCCCTCCAGCAGCGGCACCAGCGAAGCCACCACTTCCGGGCTATAGTAATAGCCATTCTTCGAGAGACCGCTGCGCAGCGCAACCACATCCATCTCGCGTACACCGCTCCGGCGGCTGGCCTCCTGGCCCGCTGGCACCATCGCCTCGCGCAGCACGCCCTCAAGGACAATGCGCTCATGCTTCTGTTCCATACGCCTGCTCTTTCTGGCCGGAGCCAGCCCGAACCTCCAAAGGCACAACCCGGCCCACCGGCCACCAGCGATTCCTGCCAGAAGATGTCAGGAATCCCACTCTACACTTATCTTATCCAGCAATGAAAGGAACCAATCGATGAGTACCCAACACACAGGCCAGGTCATCCGCGACTACCAGACAGAATACCCAGACCCCATCACTGTCCAGGCCGGTGAGCGCCTGGAAATCAGCGAGCGCGTGAGCCATTGGAATGGCAATCCTGCCTGGCGCTGGGTCTGGTGTACCGACCCGCGCGGCAAGAGCGGCTGGGTTCCGCAGTCCCTCATCGCTACAACCGGGCAAATAGCAACCGCTCGCTACGACTACGCCGCCACCGAACTCACCGCCAGCGCGGGCGAAACCCTGCACATCGCAGCCGAAGAGAGCGGCTGGCTCTGGTGTACCAACCAGCAAGGCGCCCAGGGGTGGATACCGGCAGATCACGTCTCACTGCTGCCTGCTTCTTCATAACGCCGCCCTCCAGGCAGCAGAGGCGGAGCGCGGCGCCGTCGTCTCGACGGCTGGGTTTGGGGGCACAGCACTCGCATAGACCCTGCGGCAGAAGCAGCGTCACCCCTGCTCGCCTGCCTTGCGCTTCAACCTGGCATCAGCTATACTTTTGGGGAAAGCAATAAGGAAGCAGCCGCAAAACAGGCAGGCCAGAACAGAGCATAACCATGCTGTTTACTATCTTTTTGATCGTTGACATTCTTATCATCCTGGCTTCGCTGCCATTCCTCTTTATAGGCCGCGTCCGTTGGGCGCGGCTGGGCGCGCTCTTCCCGCTCGGCTTCGCCATCCTCTCTGGCATCATTGGCATCATCGGCCACACCACCCAGTTCCCGGCCTGGCGGCTGGTCGTCGTCCTGATCTTCGCCGCTGCCATCACCGCCTTCATCTGCCTCCTGACAGCGCGACTGCTCCTGGGCTTTGGCCCACAGCCGCGCCCATAGCAGGGAGCTAAACTATGCTCGATTGTCCATTTTGCCAATTGCTCAGCGATGCAGATTATCTGCGGCCATTTTTGCCAGAGAACCTGTAATTTGGCATCTTTTTTGCTACCACCCAGAGTGCGACCCTGCGCGTGTGGGAGAGCCTGAACACGATGGGGTGGCGTTTCCTGTGCTTGCTCGTCCTGCGTGCCAGATGGCGCGTGGGCATTGCGATAAAAACAACGTCGACACGGTGTAACCCCGGCTCAGGCCGCTAGCCCTTCTTCGCTGGCTAGCAAGGCCAAAAGCCTGCTCGTTCCCAGCGCGCCCTCCGTGCTGCGGACCGGCACACAGCAATTATCACCACGTACTTATTATCCTTCGCACCGTGACGCGCGTTGCCTGAGCGGTTGCCTCATTCAGAACTGCGCCCGGCTGATGGGTTCATCCGGCTGTCGTCTTCTGCTCTGATGAAACCGCCTCCTGCATAGCAACTCACAGACCCGCCTCTTCGCATCGTCTCCCGTCTCTCTACGTTCCGCACCCACTGTGTCGCCCGGCCCATGTCGCCGCTTGAAAAGCGCGTGGGCCGGTCACAGCGGGCATCTTTAGACCCATTCGCCTGCCTGATCGTTCGCTTACTGCGTAAAGCAGTCTCCCAGCAGATCGCAGAGGTTCTTGTGTAGCATCCGTTTCACAACCAGCGCGACAGGAAATGTTCAAATTGCCTGAATGGCGGCGACAAGAAGAGAAAGAGTGACAGCATGTTAGACCTCAATGCCCTGACCATCCTGATCATCTTTAACCTGATCGCCTTCGTGCAAGCCACCTTCACCGTCTTAAACTCCACCGGCATCCAGATCACCCTGAAGAGAGGCGCTGTCGTATTCTGCCTGCCCATCTCGCTCGTGTGCCTGGGTCTGCTCATGCTGCTCCCCTCGCCCGGCATGGGCATCGCCACGTTGAGCGTCGCCGCGCTGGTCAACCTGCTCGCCGCGCTCAGCCCCGGCATGCGCCGCCTCAGTGAACTCCACCCGGCCCAGATTGAGCGCTCTATGGGTCGCCTGGTCCGCTTCTCATTGATGGATACCTCCCCGGTGCTTGCCAGCGCGCCATCCACGCCCTCTGCAACCGGGTCAGGCATCACGCGCAGCGCCCGCCCCACCGTGCAGGCCGCCGTTCGCACAGTGACCGATCTGCTCCCCCGCGCTGCCAGCGCGGCAAGCGCCAGGCTGGTTCAATCGCCTGCCAGGATGCTGCGCCTCCTGCCCGCCCCATCCAGCGCGCCCGACACCAATGCAGCCCAGACACCAGACGGCTTGCCGCCGCTCGCGCCGCGCCAGCACTACACTGTGCCGCGTCGGCCCAATCGCCTGCCGACATCATCGCTCGCCTTCCTGCTCAGCGTGGACCCGGCAAAGATGCCAGACATTTTTGCTGATGCGCGCGCCAGCATGGCACGCCGTCCGGCCCTGGGTCGCCGTGTGCGCCTGGTCGCCATTCATCCGCGCCGCCGCGCCTTCAACCCGCATAACGAACGCATTCTGCCATCGAGCTTTGCAACGCCAGACCCGGCCTGGCAAACCACCTATGGCCGCTTTGCCGCGCTCATCCGCAGTGCCTGATCCCGCAAGGGTGGGGCTGTAGCGCCAGCGTCTTCGCCGACTGGGGGAGGGTGGGGTGGGGCATCTCGTCCAGCATCCGCTGGCTGTAAAATAGTGCGCCGTACCCATTTGGGGCGGCGCACAACGCATTTAATAGGGCTTCGGCCAGACATCCTCCGCCACCGAGCCACCGCGCTCCGCCAGCCGCAGACCCAGCACTCGCTGTGCCTGGCGCGCCCGCCGCACACTCCAACCCTCAAACGTCATCACATCGCCCCAGTTCACACCCGGCGGCAGCTCCTGCGTATCCGGCAGGCCACGCAGCGTCACCAGGGCATCACTCGCCAGCTTCCCAATTCTATCGTCGTGCATCAACTGCCTCCCTCTTGTTCTCATGAATGAGAGGCCGGGGGCGACCGGCTGACCCAACCCATCCCGCACCGCATCCACCGGCCCCGCCTCCCACGTTCGATCACTCGAACACTTCAACTATAGAATAAATGTTCGCATTTGCCAAGCCCGACATTTCCCGACAAATCCCGTCAAAGCTCGTCAAATCCCCCCACGAGTTTTTGAAAAAAGCAGGCAGTTGTAGGATAGGGGTGCTGGTGAACCGAGGCTCACAGCACCTCTCTATATCGCAAGGGATGTTCTCACCAGTGGGGCCACAACGAGGCGTCGCCTGGGATAATCTCACAATGCTCCTCTGGCCGATGAAGTACCGACCAGAATCCATGCAGCGGGCGCTTGATGCAAACTGTCAGGAGCTTCCTGGCAAACACCACATACGCGCTCGGCTTCTCAGGAGGACATTGACACAACGCCAGCAGCGCCAGGCGGGCCTGCTCAAATTGCCGCGCTGCGCTGTTACGCTGCGCGCTTTTCAACGCGATACTCTGCTGGAGCAGCGCAACCTGATGCTCCAAAGCCGCCTCGCGCCCCGAGAGCGCCATCATCGAACCAGCCGACGGCTCTTCTTGCATCAGGGCCAGCAGCAGGCGAAAGTTCTCGAGATGCTGCTGCAAATCGGCCAGGCGCTGCTTATCATCCTGGATAGATCGAGTAATCTCGTCCCAGTCCGCATCACACTGCTGCATCAGGCACTTGAGTTGAGCAACCTGGAGAGGCTTGTTTTCAGCCATCGGCTTGAGTGACATAGCCGTTTCCTCCCCACGAGAACATGCCAGGGGCGGCTGGCTCGCTCCTCCAAGAGGGCATGCGTATCACTATGCACATCAGCCAGCGTTCGTTCGCATCCAATGGGGCCGGGGGTGGAAATATGAGAAGAACGCGCTACGCTGAAGCTCAGGGAGCCTGGCCCCGGCGGCACAAATAGCCCCCGCCAAGGCCACCACACCGAACCGATGTACTGCCACTCCCCAGGTGGCCCCATTGACACCTGATGACCAGCAATACATCGCATTACGATATATCCTACTTTTACAATAGCATAAGAAACCAGGGCTGTCAAGCGTTTTCTTCCACGCTATGCAGCGTCGCCCACAGCAGGCGGCCTTCTACCGCTCCAGCCTCATCTGCTCCTAAAAACGCGCTGCCAGGGCGCGCTCGGCTGAACGGGAGCGATAGTTTTCGGGCGGCCTCTCTGGCGGATGATTCAAGAAACAGGCAACGACCTTCTCAAGATACTGCTGCAACGGCTCATGCTGGAAGCCCAGTTCTTCCTTTGCTTTCGTCGGGTCCAGGCACGACATCCAGGGGTCGCTGAAGGGAGAAATCTCACCTGGGCTGAGCTGCGCCCCTAGCAAGGTAGAGGAGGCCACAGGCAGCAGCCGCGCCGGAGCGCCAAGCATTTCTGCGAGCATGCTCACCAGTGTTGCCAGCGTTGGCATTTCGTCTTGCGCCAGATTATAGACCTGCCCAAAGGTGGCCGGGTTGCCCAGCAGCGCGGTAATCGCTTTGACGACGCTGCCGCTGTAGACGTGGCGCGCGATCTGGGTGCCGCCATCGGGCAAGATCACCGGCCCGCCATCGAGCATCCGCCACAGATAACTTTCAATACGGCGGAAATGGTCGCGTTCTCCGTTGACCATCGGCAGGCGCAGCCGGGTTACAGGAAAACGATCCGCGCTCCAGGCAGCCGCCAGCACGTCCTCTGCCTCGCGCTTCAGGATGCCATAACGCCACTCCTCCAGTTCGCCCGAATCCTCGGCGGGCGCGGGCATCAGCGGCCCCTCGTAATCCGTCTCCCGCGATGGCCTGGGGCAGCCTTCCCGCACCAGATAGACCTGTCCCGTGCTGATGAAGAGATAGTGCCCAACACGGCCCCCACCCAGCACCTGAACCACCTGCCGGGCATCATCCCCCGTATAGCCCGCGAAATCAACCGCCGCGTCAAAGCTGCGGGCGGCCAACTGCTCTGCAAAGGCGGCGGAGGTGCGGTCTACCAGCAAGCGCTCAACCTGAGCGCCAAATGGGTCAGGGATGTGGCCGCGATTGAGCAGCGTCACCTGATGCCCAGCCGCCAGCAGCCGCCAGACGAGTTGATAGCCGACAAATCGGGTGCCCCCGATCACTAAAACGCGCATCGCGCCAGACCTCCAATAGCCTTATGAAGATGCCTTTTCCAGCAGTTCATTTAACCAGATAGCAATCGCTATCTCCGCCTCCTGCTCATCCCCCCAGCGTCGATATTCAAGCGGTCAGCGTTCAGCTCGCAGGCGTCTGCTTCTGGCATTGATTGCCTTTACCTGCACGATTATCAGCCCAATCCATAGTCCGAAGCTGATAACCAGAAAAACCGCAAAACCGAGAAACCCCGACAGCCCATATCTTGGCGCATCAGCATAATCCCAGACCAGATGATACAACGTCGAAAAGATGCCGATCATCGGCAGAATAAGCATCAGAAAGATGCAACACAGCTTCCAGCCTTGCAAACCCGCCATATCTTCTTCCGGCGGCCAGCGCCAGAGCAGATAGAACGGCGGAATGGACAGGAGCAGCAGAGCAGCGCTCAGAATAAACACCCCCGGAGGCTTCAGTGCCGAGCCTGCCCCCGCCAGACCCGATAGTACCGATACAATCAACAGCACCAGGAGTACCTGAAGCACTTGGCGTCCTGTGTGTCTCCATGAACGCCTGGCCCTCTGCCTTGGAGGGGGCATCGGCTGGCGGATGTTGGGAAGGCGATCCATGCGTTCCTGTGGGTTTGCCTGCCAGGCCAGGCGCACGATGGTGTCGCGCATATCCCAGCCTTCCGTCAGACAGCGGCGGCCTGAACCATCTGCATTGACGAGATACAGATGGGGTGCGCCCTCCTCGTTCAAAGAGACAAACGCAAGCTGTTCGCCATCTGCCGTCCAGCGCGGCACCTCCGGGAGCAGCCTATCATCCCATTGAATATCAGTCACAAGTACGCGGAGATTTCGCCCATCGGCATCAATCACGCAAAGCGCGCCATCCTCAGCAGATTCCGGCGCCTGTCCAATAAAAGCAAAACGACTTCCATCCGGCGAGAGCGCAAAGCCTGCCCTGAAGGGCAGAGGGGTCACGAAGTGCAGATCAGTTCCATCAGCATGAATACTATAAAGGCCACTCTCCTGCTTATCATCAGCCGCTACCCCAACAAAGGCGATATACTCTCCATTCGGCATCCAGGTAGGCTGAAAGATAAACATCTGCGGGCTGATAACCTGATGCCACTGGCCCCCCCCAGCATCCCGAACGTAGAGTCTATAGACCCCATAGGAGGATACAAGAGCAATACTGCCATCAGGCGACCAGGCAAAATCACCAATCTTCATCCCCCATGTCACCCGCCGATACCCTGAGCCATCCGCCTGAGCCGCCAGCAATTCAGAGAACCACCCGCGCTCAACCGCCACGCCAAGCCGCTCTCCATCCGGCGCCCATGCCAGGCCGCGCACCTTGCCAGCGCGAAACAAGGTTCGGCGGCGAGAACCATCCGCCTCAATGATGCGAACCTGCACGCGCTTGCCCGTGCGAGGCCGCACCACACACGCCACGCGCCGCTCATCCGGCGAGAGCGCAAAGTGTGTAATATCCAGATTGCTCGTCAGAAGGCGCGGCTTCCCATCGGGCACATCGACGAGATAGAGGTCTGGAGGCCCGCCGATCCTCGCTCTCCAGACAGTAAAGGCAATCTTGCCTGACATAACCTACTTTTGGCCCTCTGGTGGCTGCTGATCCGCTGCCTGTTCTCCTTCTTCCCGCGTTTTCTGGCGCCGCCTCTTGCTCCTGCCGCCTGCCGTATTTTCGGGGACGAGATCAACCCTCTGCTTGGGTAAAGGAAGATCAGGTTTCACGTGTAATATGCCCTTTATTCCTCTAGCGACCACAAACACCACAGGGCCAAGAATCGGAAGAGTGAGCAGACCAATTGCAACTATCATCCAGGCGCCCATGTTTCCACCAGACTGACTGAACGCCAGAACCAACCACCAAAGCCAGGCAATCGCAGCGCTGAAGAACAGGAAGAAAAACACCAGGTAGGAGCCTCTGTAGTAGAAGCGGGCGTTCCTCTGCTTCTCTGATCGGCTGTATGGCCTGGCAGCAGGCTTGGGCAAACCATATAGCCGATAGAGAACCATCGGCCACAGCGCCATCGTCAGGCCAGCCACAAATGGAAGCTCAAACACCGAAAGAGCGAACAGCGCATCGCTCGATAGATGCAACGAAATGATGAGGAATACCGCCCAGACGGCAAAAACAGCAGCCAGCAGAACCAGAAAGCAGATTTTCGGGTACGCAGCCGTAACCTGGATCAGCATTCTCCGCAGCAGCCCGGCCTTGATGGCCGGATTATAGACCATCTCATGGGAAGTCCAGGGCTGCTTCAACCACTGCGGCAAGCTGGTCTGATCAAGGTGTGCCCGCAGCTTGCTCATGCCCATCAGCTTACCTGGGCGTTTGCTCTTACTCATCTTCTTCCGGGCATGCTAGCTCACCTGCGCCAGCAGCGCCTGCATTGCTGCATCCAGCGCCGCGCGCAGTCCTTCTACATTGGCGCCGCCGCCCTGTGCCGCAAACTTCTGCCCGCCGCCGCGTCCCCCAACCAGCGGCAGCGCCTGTTGCAGCGCTTTATTCAAATCCACTGGCAGATTCTTATGGCACGTAAACACCAGGCTCGCCCGCGTCTGATCCAGGCTGCGTGCCCCCAACAGCGCGATCCCGCCTGCCTCAGCAATCTTCTGCGCCAGGAAGCGCAGATCAGCCACCTCGCGGTCCGACAGCAGCGCGCACACAACTGGATGCTCGCCAACAGCGCCCGCCCGCTGTGCCAGCAAGTCGCCCGCCTCGCGGCTCAGCAGTTCGCTGCGTGCCTTCTCCAGACTCTCGCGCAGAGCCGCGTTCTGCTGGAGCATCTGGCGCGTCGCCTCTTCCAGCCCATCCAGCGGCGCGGCCAGCAGTTGACCAATCGCCGCCAGCGTGCGCGTCTTGCGCCGGTAATCAGCAACCGCGCGCTCCCCACAGAGGAACTCCACCCGCGTCACATTGCCGCGCGTCTCCCAGCGCCGGATACCAATCCCCCCGACCCGCCCCGCCGTCAGCACATGCGTTCCCCCACAGCCAATCGCATCCCACTCGCCAATACTCACAATCCGAATATCGCTCTCAACCTTTGGCCCTCTCCGCAGACCCAGCGCCCCAATTTCATCAGGCGCATAGATGCGCGCCGTAATCGACACATCATCCCACAGCACCCCATTGGAAGCCTGCTCCACCTCAGCGGCCACATCCGCTGCCAGCGCCGACAGCGCAATATCAATCGACGTATACTCCTCGCCCAGATGCCAGGAAACCGTCTCCGCTTGGCACAGCCGCCAGAAGCCGCCGGAAAGGATATGCTGCCCGCTGTGCTGCTGCATAAAATCAAAACGGCGCCCCCAATCAATCGCCCCGCTCACCCGCTCGCCCGGTCTCAGTCCGGCGTTCTCTGGCGCCTCCTCCAGCACATGATAAATCTCGCCGCCGCGCTCCTGCACATCAACCACCGGCACACCGCCAAGCATCCCGCGATCAGCAGGCTGCCCGCCACCTTCGGGATAGAACGCCGTCGCGTCCAATGTCACCGCTGGCTTTCCCGCGTACTCGCCAACAGCCACCACCCGCGCCTCAAACTCCCGCAGATACGCATCATTCCAATAGAGTCGCTCGGTTGGCATAGTGCCTCCTCTGCCTAGCGCGGGAACAGCCCGCCATCAATCGGCAGCACCTGGCCCGTCACACTGTCGGAGCGGCAGAAGGCTACCACCTGATCGGCCAGATCATCTGGCGTGGCGGAACGGCCCAGCAGCACCTGCCGCCGCACCGACTCCACAATCGCGGACGGCAGGCGCTGCGCCATGCGCGTCCCCTCAATCAAGCCAGGTGCCACGCAGTTCACCAGCACATCGGGGGCCAGCGCCACCGCCAGGCAGCGCGTCAGGTGAATCAGCGCCGCCTTACTCGTCGCGTAGGCAATGCTACTGGCCGCCGGATAGATACCGCCCACCGAGGCAATATTCACAATGCGCCCGCTCTTCTGCGCCCGCATCGGGCGGGCGGCGGCCCGCGCCAGCAGAAACGGCCCCCTGATATTCGTCGCATACACCCGATCCCAGATGTCCGGCGTCAGCGCGTCCAGGTCCGTGAACGGAATCCCGATATTCCAGGCCGCGTTATTCACCAGCACATCCAGCCGCCCAAACTGCTTCACCGTCGCCGCAATCACCGCCTCCGCTGCTTCTGGGTCCGCCTGGTCAAGCTGCACCACCCATGCCCGGCGGCCCAGCGCCTCCACCGCCGCAGCCGTCTGCTCTGCCCGCCCGCGCTCTCCCACATACGAGACGGCAACATCAGCGCCCGCCCTCGCCAGCGCCTTCGCAATCGCGGCCCCCAGATCACCAGAGCCGCCTGTGACCAGTGCTACCTTGCTCTCAAGGTCCATACTGCTTTGTTCCTCTCTCCTGTCCTCTCTGGCAGGCTAACGTCAGACATCATCCGCACCATCAGAGAAGGGGGCAGCATAGCTACCCCCTTCTCTGATGGCTGAACTATCACCTAATTGCTGGCGACGCTCACCTCAACTTCTTCGCCTTCGCGCGCGCTCGTCTCGGCCAGCAGCCGCCCAATCGTCGCCCCGGCGCGTCTCTCCAGCCACTCGTGGAAGACGCTGCGATGAATGAATCCATCCGGCCCCTTGGTAGGCGTATACTTAAAGATATGCTCGTGGATCGCCTGGATAGCAGCATCGTGGCTGCTCAGCAGCGCGCGATTGGCAACCTCCAGCAGTTCATCCTGCACCGCTCGCAGCACCTCCACAAAGCGCGCTGGCGTCTCAAAATGCAACTGCGCCGCGTCAAAATGCGCGCAGCCCTTTTGAATGAACTGGGCCAGCATATACTGGCCGCTCAGCGCGTCGCAGTTCTCGTTCGGATGCGCCGCATACGGATAGCGCAGCGTCCGATCAACGATAATAAACATCGCCGCCAGTTCATAGATTTCCGCGTAGGGATGGCTTGTCTGCGCCAGTTCAAACAACTTCAGCGCCGCCCCGGTCTCCACGCGCGCTTCTTCAAACGCGCCCCCCGCCACCGTATCCAGCAGCGAATGGAAATATTGCAGCGGCATCACCCCCTGCCGGTGGAACCACTCGTGGAACACCGTCTTGCACGGCACCGCCAGATTCAACTCGGCAAGCGTCGCCTGGCGCAGCCGCGTAAACGTCTTGGGCGCAATCACCTGCTCCATCAACGCCTGCGTAATCCGCTTGCCGCGCAGCGCGTTCTTCGAGGTAAAGAAGATCGCAAACGTATCGGGTCGCCCCTTCGGGCCGGACAGGCACTCGGTAAACTCTACAATACAGTTGCTATTCGGGCCAAAACCGCTGCTCGCGTCCAGCATCTTCACAATCTGAAGCAGCGGGCAATCATAAATACGGCGCAATTCTAGCGCGGGAGCGCCCTCATTGCGCTCATAGAGTACGATCTCCAGCCGATGATCGGGCGAATAGTTCACCGTACTGGTCACTGTGAAGATAATATCCTGGTGGCCCTCTGGCACATCTTCATAATTCGCCGCCAGATGCGCAATCTGCGGCTCCGTCTCCAGTCCCGCCCGCAGCCAATCGTGCATATCCGCCAGCCCATGCTTCAGGTTCGGATACTCATGGGCATGCGGCTCCAGCAGCGCCAGCAATTGATGCAGAATAGCGCGCGCCTCATCCAGATGGAGAGCATTGACTGCTCCATCGGGAAGCTGCAACGGCTGAAACCTATCGACCAGGGCAATCGCCTGGCTGAACTTCTCTCGGTCCATACGGGGGTGGCACTCCTCTCATGCGAAGAGCCGGGCAGCACATGCGCTTGCCCTGGCAGACTGATCCGTGCGACTATCATACCCTATCCTCACCTCCAACGCAATCGCGCAAGACCACCTGGACCTCTCTGCTGCCCCCGCTCACCGCTGCCGGTTCTTGGGATTATAGGGCGCGATCAGCTCCTCGATCTCTCTCAGCGTCGCCTGGCGCTCCTCGTTAGACAGGTTCCTATCGCCCAGCTTCTTAGTCAGATAATCATATTGCGCCTTGATATGCGGCGGCAAATTATCAAGCCACGCATACTCCCCCGACTTCTTCACCTGATCGGCATAGCTCTTGCCGCGCTGCAAAAACGACGCAACCTCCTCTTTAGAGAGCAGGGCCAGGTCTTTGCCCTCATCAAAGATCAGGAACAGGCTCCAGCCAATCGCTTCTGTCAGGCTGAAAGAAATCGTCGCGTTCGTGAGCGACCCGAACAGCGGGATAAAGCTGAAGACCCCCTTCAGCACAATCATCCCCATCTCCCGCCCGATTACCCACGAGAAAAAAGCCATGACTGATGACTCAAGCAGCTTGCGATTGAAAAGATTGCCAAGGGCATACGTCATTGCCACCGCGATAATCGTCCCACCCGCTGTATCCGTCACCACTGCCACCCCTGGCAGAATCGCCGACGCGCCTGACCACGTTGCCGCCGCAAGAGCGCTGCTGTGAATGATAATATGGGCGCTGGTTTTCTGGGCCTCGGTTGCCATCATAGTCCTCCCTGAGCCATATAACGTATGTGATACTCTGCCATAAGTATACCCTGCCAGTCAAACGTCACCAAATTGCCTGCTCTACCACTTGACAAGACAACCAGGCACCAGTATACTCTATCCATCATCTTTTTGCGCGCATCTCATGATGCGCAGGTTGAGGCAGACAAGTTTTATTCTGCTAAACATCCCAAACGGCGAGAGCTGTACCTGAAGTAACAGATACAGCCATCATCACCCAGGCGCCGACACAAGCGACGCGGAGGGCTATCCCGCATTCTAAGCCCCTACCCGCCCGCACGTCCAGCGCCTCAACACAAACAAAGGAGGCTCAAATAGACATCCCTTTGCAAAGGGATGTCCGCTATGAACACACCTGCGCCGCAGGGCTAGCCTTGCCATATCGCCATGTGAACAAAAAAGGAAGGAGACCATCATGGTCTCGGCTGGACCATCATGGTCTCGGTTGGACCATCATGGTCTCGGCTTTCAAAACAAGGGCCTGTTAAAACACGCCCTATCGAAAGGAGCGCTCATCCTATGTCGTCCAATTTGTCAGTTCTTGTCCCTGTATCCCTTGTGGATTCTGCGCCGCCAATTGATGCCGTCAGGCTAAGCGATGGTCGTTTTTCAATCGGGATTCGCTCGTTGTGCCGGATGGTAGATATTGCTCTCAACAAACAGATAGCCCGCATTCGGCGGTCTCCTACGCTGGCTCCAGCGCTGCTTGTAACTCTTGTGGACACGCCAGGCGGGCCGCAGCAGATGGATGTACTTCTCCTTTGGGCGGTCCCTCTCTGGGCCAATGGATTGCATATCTCCCGGTTACCAGAAAGAAAACAGGGAGCAGCGCGGGTGTTGCAGCAAGAAGCTGTAGCCGCAGTTGAGCGGGCATTATCTCAGCCTGCGCAAGCACCAGAGCAAGACCCTCCTGCTCGCTCCTCTGAAGTCCCTCCGGGAGACAGTGACCAGATCAGGCAGGAGCTTTCATCGCTTGTTGAGCATCTAGACATCAAGCAGGCAATCTTGCTGCTTATCAGATGGCTGAGCGCATTGGAGGCTGAGCAGCAGAATCAGCATAGCCATATCGAGAGGCTGATTGCCTTAGAAGCTGAATGGCAGGAAGAGCGGCATCAACTCGCTCAAAAACAGGAGGAGCAACAGGTCCGTCTGGTTGATTTGGAACAGGGCGCAGCCGATATAGATAAGCGCCTGCTTCTCATTGAGCAAGCCTTCAAAGACCATATCCGCCCCGTAGAAACCTTCCCCGGCCTACCACTGGAGCGCATCGGGCACCTGTACGTTCTGGCGCGTCGGTTGCGCCGCCAGCAAGGCATGCCCCTTGCCGAAAGCCTTGCGGCGCTGGCTGCCGAGTTTCACGTCCCTGATGTCACCGATCTGCCAGAGACCGCCTGGCCTGACATCCTCGCCTGGTTCCATCAAAGACTCCAGAACGATTGAGCAGATCATCGGCCAGAAAAGCCGTAAGCAGAAGCGCAGTCTTCAACCGCCAGCGTCTTCGTCGGCGCGCTCAAGCACGCCAACGCTGTAGGTCTTGCACCACGAGCAGCGGAACACCACTGGCGCCTTAGAGGTGGCCTCCCCCTCCTGGCTGCCTACCGGCTGGCTGCCGAAAGCATAGGGTTGGCCGCAAACCGGGCAAATGTGAATAGCTCCTGAGTCCTGCTGAGCGCTGGCAGGCACATGAATCAAGGTACCTCCCGTAGCATTCGGCACGCTGTCAGGCTGCCCCGCTTCGCCAGGGGTCGGGGTGTGTGGCATAATGCGCTCCTCGTTATGATACCAGTTCCTTTGCTCCTACATAATCTAACGCAACATGGTGAGCGCCCGTCACGTAAAAATGTCGTGTGTTTGGCCCTCTTCTCTCTCAAAACCCTATGCGCCCGCTCTGCGTGGCAAAGGGAAGGCCACTGGCAGCCCTACCGGCCCAATGTTAAGTTCTGATGATCTCCTGCCTGGGCAGTTGCTATCTCTCCGGCTGCCCAGTACAATAAGAAGAAGAGGAGTTGTGTCGTCACACACTCCATCTGAGCGCCGTCTAGCTGAAAACAGAGTGGAACCCGTGTCAGGAGTCATCGCATGTATACACTCGTCTTCATCTTGCTGGCCTATCTGGTTGGCTCTATCCCATTCTCGCACCTTCTCACCAAATGGCGTACCGGCCTGAACATTCGCAACGTCGGCGAAGGCAACGTTGGCAGCCGTAACGTCTGGCATGTCGTCGGGCCAGCCTGGGGTATTCTGGCTTTTCTGCTCGATGCCCTCAAAGGGCTGGTTGTCTTTATTGCCGGTGGCCTGCTTGGCATCTCACTGGTCGGCACCATCCTTGCCGGAGTTGCGGCGCTGCTAGGCCACCAGTTCAGCATCTTTCTACACGGCCAGGGAGGCAAAGGACTGGCAACCATCTTCGGCTTCATGGTTGGCCTCTCGCCCCTCTCCACGCTTGGCGGCATAGCTGCATTGGGACTGGCCTACCTCTTCCTTCACGACTTCAACCCCAGCGTCATCATCAGCGCGTTAGGCGTCATCTTCCTGCCGCTCTTCCTGCCGACAGTGCCCCTCAGCCAGCGGCTGGTCGTCTCGCTTTGCGCGCTCAGCATGGCGCTGCTGGCTGGCGTCAAAAAACTGCTGGACCGCCAGCACGAAGCCGCCGTCTGGGCCAGCCACCCTTGGGAGGGCCGGGCCAGACCGGGCTTCTTCAACGAGAAAGAAAGCGAGCAGGCACCCGCGCCTGAGAGTGGCCCTCAGCACTGACAACCGCCGCGTAAGCCTGCATAGAGAGAGCGTGTTCAACTTCTAACGAGGCTTGTATGCTGACGTATCAAAGCATCATAACCGCCATCCTGGCGCTGATGCTCCTCAACACCATCATCAACCTGTGCCTGCTGCGGAAACCTCCCAAACGCCAGCCGCCAGATCATGGGCCGCTGGTCTCGGCCCTGGTCCCCGCGCGCAACGAGGCCCGCTCCATCGCCCGCTGCGTCGAATCGCTGGCCCACCAGGACTATCCCAACCTGGAAATCCTGGTCCTGGACGACAACAGCGAAGACGAAACAGCAGCCATCGTCGAAGACCTCACCCGGCGCTACCCTACAGTACGCCTGCTGCGCGGCCAGCCGCTGCCCCCCAACTGGCACGGCAAAGCCTACGCCTGCGCGCAGCTTGCCAAAGAGGCGCGCGGTGAATGGCTGCTGTTTGTCGATGCAGACACCGTTCACGCGCCCCAGACGGTTTCAACCGCCCTTCAAGCCGCGCAGGACCAGCAAGCCGACCTGCTCACCCTCATGCCCTTGATTCTGGAAAAGAGCTTTGGCGAAAGCCTGCTGCTGCCGCTGGTCCCCCTGACCTTTCTCACCCTCCTGCCGCTGGGCATGGTAGCCGGGCGGAGATTCTCCATGCTCGGCGGCGCGCTGGGGCCGTTCTTGCTCTTCCGCCGCGAAAGCTACCAGCGCATCGGCGGCCACGAAGCTGCCCGTACTGATATTGTCGAAGACCTCCGGCTCAGCCGCCTGATTAAGCAGCACGGTGGCAAGCTCGCCTGGATCGATGGCACGGCTCTCACGCAGGTTCGCTTCTATTACAACCTGCGCGAAGCCTGGTATGGTCTAGGCAAAAGCACTTTCACCGCGCTCAACTATTCGCTCACAGCGCTGCTGCCAGGCATGGCCGCCTGCGTTGCCATCTTTCTGGCCCCTTATGTCTTTCTGGCAGCGAGCCTGCTCACAGGAACCTACAGTGTCGCGCTCTGCTGGCTGCCACTCAGCCAGATTCTGCTGAGTTGGACCTTCCGACTGCTCACCGCCCAGCGCGTCCACATGCGCCGCTGGATGGCCTTCCTGCATATGCCAACCATGTTCATGACCATTTTGCTCACCTCGCACGCCGCTTACCAAGCCCTCTTTGGTCGCGGCGTCGCCTGGAAGGGGCGCGCCTATCAGTTTGGAACCAGGCGTCTGCACCGCAAAGCTCGCCAGCGGCTGGCGCACATCCTGCCAGCCCTGCGCCTGGCGCTGGCCTGCCTGCTTGCGCCGCTCGGCTGGCGCTGGGGCAGCGCCGCCCTGGGCATCGCCGCGCTCGTCCCACTGAGCATCTGGACCTGCGCCATGCTCGAACATACCCTGGCCCCTCCATCGGCAACCACTCTCATCACCATCGCCGACAGCGCCAGCGGCCTTGGCAGCCTGGCCTATCTTCTCCTCAGTGGGCAGATGACCCTCTGGCTCGCATGCTTTACCCTGCTCATCCTGCTGCTCAGCGCCTACCTCTTTCACTGGCACAGCCTGCCAATGGCTGGATCGATCACCCTGGGCAGCCTTCTGCTGCTCAACGCCGGGGCCACCCTGCCCCTGATCCGCATCGTCCTCTTCTGGTGGGTGCTGGGCGCGCTCTTTCTCGCGCGTCGCCCCGTCAGCCAGTTCCTGGGAGCCTGGTTTCAGCGTCTGCGCCCCCCGCTCTAGCACCTCTTCCTCCAGCAAGGGCGGGAGGCCAGGGCCGCCGGCCACTGTGTCGGCTGGGGTGGGGGATCAAGACAATTGAACCCGTGTCGTCAGATAAATCAGCGGCGCCGCCAGAATAATAGCGCCCATATAGGACGCCAGCAGTAGCTGGCCGATAGCTCCCATCGTCTCTGGCGGGAAGCGCCTTGACCGGTACCAGAGATAGACCGTCACCCCTGCCGCCGTCGCGCAGCCAATCAACAGCCTGGGTTGAGGAACTTCCACATTCAAAAAAACCGACCCTATAAAGTTCACAAAGTACAGGCTCAGCGCAACCATCGGAATCAACGCGATCAGCAGCACCAGCAGGCGTGGGATACGCAGCCGCTGGCCCAGCCAGAGAACCAACGCCGCCACCGGCGCGGCCAGCACATTGCTGATAACGATAAAGAGCGCCAGCAGCGGACTCCCAAAGACCAGAAAGAGCAACTGCGTGATGGGGTGATTCAAGCTCAGCCCCAGGCTGCTCCACCAGGGATTTTCCGGCGCAACCGTCGTCGTCGCCATCACCAGCCCATAGGTGCCGTTATCCTGAAACTGCTGCCAGGTCACGTACAATCCCTTCTGGCTGTCCTGCTGCACGCATGGGTCCGTCGCGTTCGTCACATTATCAACCAGCGCCATTGGCCTCCCCATCAGTTTTCCCTGCTCACTGACCTGGGCAATAAAAGGATACAACGAGCCGCCTCCCAGGCGATCATCAATCCAACCGATCCAGACCTGCGCCGCTCCGGCTGGTGCTGCCTGGCCCGGCAGCGTCGGCGGCCCGGCATTCAAGCAAAGCTGCTCATAATCAGGCGCCGCGTGTTCAAGCGCGCTGGCCTGCACCGCAAAGCTGCCATCAGCGCGCAGCATCGCGCTGGCATACCCCAACCCCAGCACCGAAGTCCAGGCCAGATGCAGCGTGCGCTGAGCATCCAGCACAACCGCCAGCGGATCATTCTGAAAGTCCGTTGGTTCCTGGCCCGCCGTAGTGCCACCTGCCACATTCAGTGGGGCGGGCAGCAAATTGCTGACCACCTGCGTAGGATCATGCAGCAGCTTGCCCGTCGCATCAAACGGATACAAATTCAGTTCCCAACTCTTCTGTGGTAGCTGATGCAGCATCGCCGCCGCCATCGTCCCATCAGGATAGACCGCCAGATGTGCAAACGCCAGCGCATCCGTCGCGTGCGTCACCTGGATCGGCGCGTGCACCACCTGCTGGCTATCCACCTCGCTGAAGCGCAGGTTCAGCGGGCCATCGGCATTATCCATCCACGCATAGAAGGTATCGCCCTTGCCATCGGCGCCAGCGGTCAGCGACCGTGCCGCGCCCTCGGTGCTGTAGAGCGTCTGTGGGACAATAGAAACATCTCCCGCCTGGTGAGCGGCGCTTGCCACCAACGCCTGGCGCACCCTGGTAACGCCATTATTCACCTCAATCCAGGCAGCATCTACATCCCCCTTGCTATCCAGCAGCAGCGTTGGCGAGAGAATCTGGTCTACCTGCGTCGCCAGCGCGACAGGCTGGACCAATACAGTGACAGATTGCCCGGAGACGCTGACCTTCTCATACATCAAATTCAACTGGAGTCCTGCCGCCCCAGTAATATAGAGAAGATGAAAATCCCCCTGGCTATCGCGCAGGTTGGTAGAGACGCCCCCATCTTTCAGGGCCGTCAATTCCACTGGCGTGCTGATACCGCTGGCCGTTGCCGGGGGCGAGCCAAGAAAACTGCTGGCCGCCAACAAGACCAGCATGAGGAACACTATAGCAGCCAGGCGCAGCAGCATATACAGCCGCTGCCGGTCCGGGGACACCGCTTTGTCCGGGTGGGCGCCTTGCCCACCGGAGCCACGAGGGTCTCGCATTGCCTTCCCTTATCCTTCCTCTCAGAAAGGTCTCAGCAGCGCTCGCTCCACCACTCTCTATCTGTATACGCCGTTCCCTTCTGATGAGTTGCACAGTCTCTCTCTTCGTTCCCTCTGTTGGATCGCGCCATATATACGTCCCAACTCACAAATATTTCACAGCGCGCCTGCAAAAGTGTGAAATAATTCACACTCTTCATCATTTTTATTATTCGGCTGTAATATTTTCAGATAAGCGGCGATGTAGGAGATAGAACACCCTGATGGTGAGGTATCTGATGCAACCGAGTCCATCCAGTTCACGCGCGGAGCATGCGGCCACCAAACTCTACGAAGAGTACGCGCCCATCCTGTTCGCGTACCTGCGTCGGCAAACGTCTTCCCTGGAAGACGCCGAAGACCTGCTCGTCGAGGTCTTTCTGGCCGCCTTTGAGCGCAACCAGTTGCTCGCCGTCCCGTCGGATGAGCGCCGCCGCTGGCTGTTCGGCGTCGCGCAGCACAAACTGGCCGACTCCTATCGACGCTCGGCACGGCGCCAGGTTGTTCCGCTGGATGCCCTCACCGATACACTCGAAGAAGACGCCGCGCGCGCCCCCGAACAGGTCATCTTGCGCCAGGAAGCGCAAACAGAACTGCGCGCCGCGCTGCTGCGCCTGCCGCCTCAGCATCAGGAAGTGCTTCAACTCCGTTTTGCACATGGACTGGGCGCTGCCGAAATCGCCGCCGTCCTGGGCAAAAACGAAGGCGCCGTGCGCATCTTGATCTGGCGCGCGCTCAAGCTCTTGCGCACCTACTACGAAACATCCGGCAAATAAAAAATTAATGATTACCATCGGCATTCGCCCTGGCCCGGCCAGGCGCAGCCCTTAACCGCCTACCGGCTTTCATCATTGGCTGAAAACGAGAGAGGGACCATCAACGATGGCACACGATGAAGACACCTTCACACCCGAAGAGCAGGCGCAGGCAGATGCCGTCGATCTGCTGATCGACGCCCGGCTCCACGTGCCTCCCTTCCTGCCATCGGATCAGCACAGAGACCCGGACTCCCTGCTCATCCAGGAACTCTCTCGCTTCTACCGTCGGCAGGCTGAAGAGATACAAGCCCGCCTGCAACGCGCTCGCTTGCGCATCGAGCAGCACATCGCTCAACCTCAAAGGAAACGCGCGTCGCTCCGGCGGCTGAGGCCCCTACGAGAAAGACAGGATCATATGAACAATCGCTGGTCATGGTTTCGCGCATCCCAGCGCTCATCCCGCCTGGTCACACTGGCCGCCGCGCTCCTTCTGGCAATCCTGGCCGCCGGTCTGGTCACTGGCCTCATCCTGGTCCGCTCGCATACCAACACAATCACGCGCCCAACACCGCCAACCGCCACCATAGCGCCCTCGCCCAGCCCGGCGCAGAAGCCAACGCTCGCCCCAACTCAGACACCTTCAGGCCCACTATTGAGCGGCATGGCATATATCCAGATGTTTGACGAGAACACGGGCTGGGCCATCACCGAACAGAATAACATCCTGCACACCACTGATGGGGGAAATCACTGGCAAGATGTCACGCCACCTTCGATTGATCGGCCCCAGGTCCCATTTACTCCAAACCTGACCTATGATTTTTTCAGCCCGTCGGTGGCCTGGGTCGCCTCCTTCGTCAGAGACACCTCAGACCTCAGTGGAAAGACCAAGCTCTTTCGGACGACCAACAGCGGCCAGACCTGGACAAGAACCAACATCCAGGGAGACATACCAGGCCAGATCATCTTCACCGACAGCCAGCATGGTTGGATGTTCAGCGGCACCGGCTTCGCCGCTGGTTCATCGGGCGCCGACATTTTTCGGACAACCAACGGCGGCGCTACCTGGACAAAAGTGGCCGTAGCTGGCCCCTCGACAGCAGACCAGCCAGGCGCCTTGCCTTTCAACGGCGATAAAACTGGCATGGGTGCCCTGAATGCCTTAACTGCCTGGGCCACAGGCACCCAGAATGGCCCCAGTGGATTCGTCTGGCTCTACGTCACCCATGATGGCGGCGCCACCTGGCAGCATCAAACGCTGCCTCTCCCATCTTCAATAGATTCATCAACCGTCCAGGTGACGACAAACCCACCTACGTTCTTCAACGCACAGGATGGCATCCTGCCAGTCCTGTTTCAAACCCCAAATAGCCTGTCTGGTGATCTCTACGTCACCCACGATGGCGGCGCCACCTGGCAGGGTGGCGCGCTGATCGAGGCAGCGGAATTTGACTTCATCAACGCCAATCAGGGATGGGCAACGAACGGGGCCGCGACAGGGGGGCCAATGCTCTATAGCACCAGCGACGGAGGAAAACACTGGACGAAACTTCCCTCTAACCCAAACTTGCATGATATAGAGGTTCTCAATTTTGTCTCTGCCGAGATCGGCTGGGCCATCGATAACCCACAAGCACAACTCGCCCTCAGTCCCTTGACCTTGCTCAAGACCACCGACGGCGGAAAAACCTGGACACCCGTTCCCTTCCCCAATGCCTAGAAACCGTTCTGCCGCTGGGATGGGGAGATGTGTACCGCCAGAGGCCGCCAGCGTTGGCGGCCTCTATGCTTAGGAAGCTGCCCCCTCCAGCGACTTCTCCAGCGTCACATAGCCAAACCAGCGGTGAAAGCCCAACTTCTCATTCAGCGCCAGCATCAGCGGATCGGTATGATCCGTATAGGTAATCAGCGTCTGAAAGCCCTGCCGCTGGGCGGCATCAATCGTACAGAGCCGCAAAGCCGTCGCAATGCCCTGCCGCCGATACGTTGGCAGTACCCCTGTCCACCCCTGCACCGCCTGCGACGACTGCCCCTCCATACGCTCCAGAACGCTCAGCCCAATCAGGCGCTCCCCATCCCTGGCAATAAAAAAGCCCTGCGCCACCGTGCCTGGCGACTCCAGGCGCCGCCGAAACACCTCATAAGGCACCGGCTGAAACACATCCGCCTGCGCCGCGTTAAATAATTCGTGCAGGCGCTGCGCCAGATTGGGATCGCGGGAGCGCTCCTCAGCCAGCGTCGCAATCACAATACCCCGCGCCGCCACCTGCTCCAGCGTCGGCAGCAGCTTGCCCACCACGCTTGTCCGCGTCAGCGAAAGACGCAAATCCCAGACAAGCTGCGTCTGCATAAATCCCCGCGCACTCATAAAATTGATCAGTTCTGTGTCCTGCTGATGCTCACGCATCCAGAGCGAGGAAGCATGCAGGTTGCGCGCATTATGAAGCAAGCGCTGATAGAGTAGATCACCCGCGCCCTGATGAAGCATCACTGGATACACTACCAGATACAAACGGAACCGCGTTGGGTCTGGTCCCTGCTGCTCAATAGCGCCAAACCCAACCACCTGATTCACCTCATCATCAACCACCACATACTGGCGGCGGAGAAAGCGCCGCTCATCAAACTGCTGGCGCACTCGCATCCAGCGCTCATTGCCATCCAGATCATACGGGATAGCAGTATTGGCAATCGCCAGAACAGCCCCACCATCCTGGTCTAAATACTGACGCAGCATCAGCGACATAGCAAGCGCTCCTGCCAAGCGGCTGTGTGATTCTCCCCTCTCTCGCACTACTCAATAGGAGCGATGGTATACACAAGAGACACTTCTGTCAAGAGTCCTAGCCATTCTGGCTATCCTTCCGTATTGTCCTGTATCGTCCCCAGCCCAAAAGCAACCCTGCTCAGAGAAATTCCCTGCCCAGGTCTTGACAAATTAGAACTTTTGTTCTACAGTAGAACAGGCGTGTTCTTCTCGTACAAAAATGGAGGTACAAACGTATGGCGGGGGATGTCACTGGCGGTGGTAGAAAAGCGTCTCAAAAGGATTTCGCCTCCCAAAGCGCCACACACAGCAGCCAGCGGAGGTTCTTGATACAACGCGGGCACGCTTTCCAGGTACCGGCTGCCTATCAGCCAGATGCAGCGCTGCCGGACAGCGCAGACGTAGCCGAACACCACCCAGAGCCACAGCCTCAGATACCACGCGGCAATCACACCGTCAAGCCCATGCTGCGCGTCTCCGCAAAGCCGCGCGAAGTCGAAGTGCGTAATCTGGATGCCGAGCGCGCCGGGCGCGTCTTCCCCTGTATGCAAGACGGCAACCACTACACCGGCTGTATCGGCTTCGACCAATGCACCGTCCTGTGCTGGTCGCCGCGCCCACGCGAACGGGAAGCCGTCGTGCGCGTCGAGCAGCGGACCGGCGGACCCTGCCGCGACTGCATCTATGCCCGCGAAGTGCGCGGCGAAGTCGCCACCCTCAATGGTCGCCAGGTCCGGCTGATGGAATGTCGCCTGGGCTACTGGCACGGGCGCACCACCCTCACTGATTTTGTCATGAATCGCATTGCGCTCAACGTCGTCTTGCCCTGCCCCGGTTTCGACGAAGCCGATATGCCTCACCCGGCAGTCGCCCGCATGCGCGAAGTTGCGCGCCGCCGTCGCAGCGAGGCCAGGCAAGAAGAGCAGCCAATCGAATGACCCGACCGCCTGCCGACTGGGACAAGAGGGCCTGTATCGCTAGTTTCCAGCCGGGCAGGGGCGGAGCCATCGCTGACAATACCGCCTGCGTAACAGCACATGGAATGATCGTACTCCATAATCATCGTTTGTCTGTATGTGGAGGGGAAATGTCAGGTGAAAAGACCAACAAAGATAACAGAAGCAACGACATCTTCAACTCAGCCCGCGCAGGCAAGCTCACCAGCGCAGCCGCCAGGCGCGGCGTTCAGCCGCCAGCCACCAGCCGCAGCCTTCGAGCAATTCAGCCGCGAACTCATCGGGCGCCCGCTGCGTTCCTACCAGCTCGAAGCAGCGCGTGCCATTCTTGCCTCCATCCAGCGCCGCGACGGCGCCATCTTCACTATTATGATGGCCCGCCAGATGGGCAAAAACGAACTCTCCGCGCAGATCGAGGCGTGGCTGCTGCGCCTCCTGCAAGCCGAAGGGGCCAGCCTCATCAAAGCCAGCCCCACCTTGCGCCCCCAGGGTCTGCTTAGCAAGCAGCGCCTGCTCGAAGTCTTGGGCGCCCTGCGGCAGAACGACCCCGCCGGGCTAACCTGGCGCGAGCGCGAGGGCCACATCATCCAGATTGGCGAAGCGCGTATTGCCTTTTATTCCGCCAGTAAAGGCGCTAACGTTGTCGGCGCGACAGCCCACCCGCTGCTGGAGATTGACGAAGCCCAGGAAGTCGCGGAAGACAAATACCTGCGCGATTTCCGCCCGATGGGCGCCAGCACGAATGCCACCACCGTCCTCTACGGCACCGCCTGGACCGGTGAAACCCTCCTGGAACGCGAAAAGCAGCAGAACCAGGCTTTGGAAGCCCGTGCCGCCCGGCTGGAAGGCACGCGCCACGCGGCGGACGAACCGATCAAGCGCCATTTTGAATTCCCCTGGACCGTCCTGGCCGCGCAGAGCGAGAGCTACAAAGCCTTTGTCCAGGCGGAAATCGAGCGCCTGGGCGAAACCCATCCCATTATCCGCACGCAGTACCTGCTGGAAGCGCTGGCCGCCGAAGATCGCCTCTTCAATGCCACCCAGCTTGCCCAACTGCGCGGCACCCATCCCCGCCTGCATGGTCCCCAGGCCAGCGGCGGGCGCGCCGCCCTCTATGTCGCGGGCGTCGACGTAGCCGGAGCCGACGAGGGCACGGAAACCACCAGCGGGCGCGCCCTGCTGGCCCATCCCCAGCGCGACGCCACCGTCGTCACCATTGCCGAAGTCCAGCGCGACGAAAAAGTGCCCGCCTTCGCCTCCATCCAGATTGTCGAGCATTACGAGTGGATCGGCCTGGACTACCGCGAGCAGCACCTGCGGCTGCGCGACCTGCTGCGCGGCCTCTGGAACTGCGCCCATATCATCATCGACGCCAGCGGCATTGGCGCTGGACTGGCCGCCTGGCTCACCGAAAGCCTCGGCAAAGGCATCGTCGGAGAGCTGCATTTCACCCGCGCCAGCAAATCCCAATTGGGCTGGGACTTGCTGGCCGCCGTCAACACCGGGCGTCTCAAAATGTACGCTGACGACGGCTCCCCAGAGAGCCGCCACTTCTGGGAAGAACTGCGCCAGGCACGCAGCGCGCACCTGCCCGGCCAGACACTCAACTTCTTTGTCCCGCCCGAAAAAGGCCACGACGACTATCTCATCTCGGCGGCCCTCTGTGTGCGCGCCGCCGCAGCCATCGCGCCACCCCCAGCCAGCAGGCTCATCCTGCCCGGTCGCTTCTACCGAGACGGTAACTACTAGCGCTTGTCCCTCCAGCCAGAGCGGGGCAACTCGTACCGTCGGCCACCGTGCCAACCGGGGCGCAGTCTGGCGCCTGCACAAATCGCCAGGCCAGCTCTGGCAAGCAGCAAATAAAACTATGTAAGGGAGGCAATTATCTCAATGGCTATCCAGCACTCAACCCGCGTCAGTCACCCCCCATCCGCACCAGTCGACGAGCGGCAGGCCGAAAATCGCCGTCGGCTGCGCGAGTTTCTGCGGGCCATACCCCGCACCGAACCAGCGGCCCAGGTCGAACTGCTGGGATTGGTCGAAGGCGCCCCCGCGCGCCTCGTCACACGCGCGCAGCTCACCAACGCTATCGAACACATGCGCCCGCGCATGCGCCAGGTCATCCACCTGACCCTGGAAGAGCGCCGCACCCGCGAAGAGACCCGCGACTACCTGCACGGCATCAGCCTGCGTACCCTGGAGCGTGACCAGAACACCGGCCTGGACATCCTCATCCGGCTGGCATTCAACGACCTTTCTTGAGCGCGTTGACGACAAAGCGCTTCGCTCGTTATCTTTTAAAAAGGGCATTACAGATGGGAACGCACATGTACGATGAGAGCGATCTGGCGCCAATGAAGCAGAGCGGCCCCATGTTCTGGGTGCCGCTGGTCAGGGGCCGGGGCGTGTCCCGGCTGCGCATGGGCATTTTGATTCTGGTTCTGTTTCTGCTGATCTCGTTCTACACCTCTTTTGGCGCCGGACACACGCCGGACGCGCCTGCCGGGGCGCTGGCCGCCGCCAGCCTGGTGGTCATTGTCATTCGCCTCTGGACGCTGCTCATTGATCTGATCTATTACCTCGATTCGCGCGAGCGGCGCTACGTGATGGCCTATCTCATCGCGCTGGGCCTCACCGTCGCGCTGGCGCTGGTAGTGCGCTTTACCGCGCTGCTGCTTGATACACTCTTCAGCCCGACAGGCCATTTCTTCGCCCTTCAGGGCAGCTTTGCCGTCCTGCTCACTCTGCTGGTCGCGCCCATCACGCTGAGCATCCTGCACCACGAGCCGCCCGGCTTCTATTGGGCGCTCCTGCTGCTGCGCGATGGGAACTGGAGCAGGGCCGAGCAATCGCTGCGGCGCGTCCTGAGCCGCCATCCGCAGGCGCTGCGGCCAGCGCTGCTGCTGCTGGAGTGCCTGCTGCGCCAGGGCAAACGCGACGAAGCCGAGGGGTTGCTAAAATATCTCGCCAGATCGGACCCCAAAGCCTGGGGGAGCTGGGCCGCGTTGGGGACGCTGGCGCTGGAGGATGAGGAGTGGGAACGGGCAGCCGGGCTTCTACAAGAAGCGTGCCGTCTGGCGCCGCGCCCGGTGCAGGGCGCGCTGCGGCTGAATCTGGGGCTGGCTCTGCTGGGTATGGGACGGTTGGAAGAAGGACGCTGTGAGATTGAATATGCCTCGCAGCACGGCCTGCCGCCGCATCTGCGCCAGTTTAGCTGGTTTATGTTGATGCGCATTGGTCAGGTACAGCAAGACCCCGGCGCGATGCTGCACGCCAGCCGCACTGCCAAACGACACCCCGCCGAGGGGCATGCGTTTCTCGACTGGTTCGAAACGCTTGACCGCTCGCATGCCCCCACGCTCGCTGAAGACCTCTATGAAGCGCTCGACTGGACTCGCCACCTGCTTGGCATTCGGATCGTGATCTAGCCTTCCCGTTTGCGCTCTTTCATTTTCTGCTGCCGATAAAAAGAATGCGGCTTGGGGCGATGCTCCTCTTCCTCCAGTTCTGAGCGCTCCTCGCGCGGGCGCTCTTCGTAGTCGCTCATCAATTCCTGAAGGTCATTATAAATGTTGTAATTGTCGATCACCTCGCGCTGGCGCAGCATATGGCGCAGCATCTGCACCTGGGGCACGTTCAACTGGCTCTCGCGGTCTGGCTCGGCCCGCTTAATCAGCTTATCCACCATCGCAATCGAATCCTCATGGGCGCCCAGGTGTTCAAGCCGATCACGAATCACCAGTAATTGCTCGTAGGCATTCATATGGGCAGCGCTCCTTCCGTTCAACGAATCAAACACCACAAAGCAAAGCATCACGCACATCCTCCCCTTCAACATCTTCCCTTTATTATACGGCTAGGGCGCCACCATTAGCACCTCTGGACTTGCCGGGAGCGCTGGAGACAGCGCCGCCGCCCTGGCGGCCAGCGATTCGCTGCCGGGGACGGCGGCACGACAAACAGCGATGCTTCAGCCTACATCGCAGCCTTGCGGACGGCGCGCGTGACCCAGAAGAGGGCCAGCAGCGCCAGGACGCCAAAGGTGATGAAGCCTTGCATCACGGACACGTCACCCAGGTGGCCGTTGACCAGTGCCCGCGAGGCGCTGACCGCATAGTTAAACGGATTGGCCTTGGCGATATTCTGCAAGATGTCTGGCGCAAAGGACAGCGGCAGCATGATGCCAGAGAGCAGCAGGAGCGGCAGCGCCACCAGATTCACTGCTGCGGCCAGCGATCCCTCGTCTTTGACAGCCAACCCGACAGCATACGAACAAGAAGCCATCATCAGGCCACCCACCAGCAGCAGCACGACCAGCAGCAGCAGACCGCCCAGGTCGGGCCGGAAGCCCAGCAGCAGCCCAATCACCAGCAGAAAGGCAGTCTGGACGAGCAGGTTGAGCAGGCTAACTGAGATCATGCCGAGCATCAGCGCCAGGCGATTCACCGGCGTGACACGCAAGCGCTCAATGGTCCCTTCGCGCAGTTGCCCAATGACGGTGAACCCGGCAAAACCGGTACCGAAGATTGCCATCATCATCATCAAGCCAGGTGTGAAGACATTGTAGGCTCCGCCAGTGGGAAAGCCAGGGACGCCGGCCAGGTTCTTGAGCAGCGGCGCGAACAGGAGCATGTAACAGATGGGCTGGAACAGTCCAAATACGACCCAGGCCGGATTGCGCAGCATTACACGCAGCGCCGAACCAAAAATCAGCCAGGTATCACGAATCAACTTTAGCACGGTTGGTTCTCCTTTTCTAGTGGGCTGGCGAATACATTCGTGCCTGGAGCATCGCTCAAGCCATCATATTTTCGTTCGAGCCTGCACGGGCGAGGCTTCACGGGCCGCAGGCCCTCCAGGCGCGATTTTAATCGCCAGCCAATTATGCGCTTTGCTCTTCGCGCAGTGAGCGCCCGGTCAGCCGCAGGAAGACATCTTCCAGCGTGGGGCGAGAGAGCGTGACAGTGCGAATGACAGCGCCGTTGTTATCAAGCAAGCGTAAAACTTCAGGCAGTACCTCCTCGCCGCGCTCTACGTACAACTGCAAGCCGGTCTCGGTCTCCTGAAGCTCGCGCAGGAACGGCTGCGCGTGCAGCTTCTCTTTCACCCGCGCGCCGCTGCCGTTGTGCATATTCAGGCCAAGCGAGATAATATCACCGGCAATCTGCTGCTTCAGGCCATTGGGCGTATCCTCGCCCACAATCTTGCCGTTATCGATAATTGCCAGGCGATCACAGAGGCCATCCGCCTCGTCCATATAGTGGGTGGTCAGGAAGATGGTGATGCCCTCGGCGCGCAGGCTGCGCACCTCGTCCCAGATGCGGGCACGACTTTGCGGGTCCAGGCCGGTCGTGGGTTCGTCCAGAATGAGCAAGCGTGGCCGGTGCATCATGCCCATCGCAATATCCAGGCGGCGGCGCTGCCCCCCAGAGTAGGTGCCGACCAGGCGATCAGCATATGGCTCCAGATCGAGCCGGTGAATCAGTTCTGCCGCGCGTTTGAGGGCCTCGGCCTTGCTCATGCCATAGAGCCGCCCTTGCAGGACCATATTCTCGCGCCCGGTCTCTTTTGGCTCCGCGCCGCCCTTCTGGCCGACATAGCCAATCTGCGTGCGTACCTTCCCAGGCTCGCGCCGCAAATCATAGCCGCAGACCGCAGCCTCGCCAGCGGTCGGGTCCAGCAAAGTTGCCAGCATGCGCATTGTGGTTGTTTTGCCCGCGCCGTTCGGCCCCAGGAAGCCAAAAATCTCACCCTCGTTGACCACCAGATCAACGCCGCGTACTGCTTCAACTGGACCTTTGCGCGACTTGAATGTCTTCGCCAGTTTCCTGGTCTCGATCATCGCCATGCAGATGTTCCTCCTGTTGTTCTGAATGCGCGTATACGCGCGATGGAGATCAATCCTGTGATGGATGATCGCCAATTTCCTTCACCCTATACGGATGATGCTTGAAAAAGTTGAAGATCTTATTAACTTTCTTGAATACCGCTTGATGCCAGTTGGCCCACTTCTTGCCTCCTTAACAAATATACATGTTTGCATGTATGTATCTGGCCTAAAAAAAGAGAAACCGCGCTACTTGACATCAATATCAACATCTATATCCAGGTCCAGCGCCGGAGCGGTGCCACTGGGCGCTGTGCCGTTAGCGGCGATCCCGCGAATGTAAATATCCACCAGGGCTGGTACGCACTCGCGCAGCGAGAACGCCTGCTGATCCAGAAGCCAGTTCAACAAGATGCCGTTCATATATGCCATCATCGAGCGCGCGGCAATCACCGGGTCTAAGTCGGCGCGAACCTCGCCAGCAGCGATGCCTATACGAAAGTAGCCAGCCAGTTCTGCTTCAATTTGGCGCGCCGCTTCATTCTTTGCGCGCATCCCTTCTTCCAGCTCTGGCTCATATCCGGTCTTCAGGATCGTCAACTCCATAACGGCGCGATAGGCCGCATCGACTTCCGGCAGGGTAGTGATGTAAATCATCACCCGCCGCTGAATCTCCAGAAATGTGCCGCCTTTCCCGACCGCACGATCAACCACCCTCTGGATGCCACGCAGCGTCTCACCCACCAGCGTGTTATAGAGATCAGCCTTGTTCTTAAAGTGCCAGTAGATCGCACCGCGCGTTACACCCGCCTGTTCGGCCACATCTTCCAGCCGCGCTGCCGCGTAGCCTTTCTGGCTGAAGACCTTGAGCGCCGCGTCCAGCAGTGCCTGGCGCGTGGCAGCCGCTTCTGCTTTCGTCTTGCGAGCCATCGCATCCCCTCCCCACATAGATACTAACATGTATGTATGTTGCGTGTCAAGAGATTTTGCCGGAACCTGATAGGTCGAGAGGTGCGCTGCCGGAGGAGACGGTTGCCGCCCTCTCAGGAGGCATCACTTGCACACTACGGGCGCGCGTTCGCCACCAGAAGATCGCCAGCCCCAGCAGAGCAAAGCCCGCAAACCAGAGGAGCGAGAGGCCAAAATAGGCCCAGGGCACCACATTGGTAAAACCACCAGCGACATCTAGCTGCATTGGGCCAAAAGCCGGGAACTCTTTGAGGATCGGCTGGTTGCCCAAAGGATTGTCAACGGGATTCTGGAGAAGGGTATCGAACAGGCTGAGCATAATAATCAGGAAAAATCCAGCCAGTTCGTTCGTCACCAGCACACCCAGCAGCAGCCCGAAACCGCCATAGATCAGGGCCGCAGACCAGAAGCCCAGCCAGACCAGCGCCAGCGACGTGGGGTGCCCAGGATGCCAGAAGAAAAACAGCATCGCGCTGGCATAGAGCGAAATCAGCGCGGTGACGAGCGCCAGCGCGATCAGCTTGCCCAGAATCAGCAGCGCCTGCGGATAGCTGCTCAGCACCAGACGACGATCAAACGAGATGCCTTTGTGGGTGGAGGCAAAGAACATAAAGCCAACGATGAGCGTCAGGGCGTTGAGTCCGGCGGACAGATACGAGAGATTCTGCCCATTGACATGCAGCAATGCGCCAGTGACCCAGAATTTAAAGTCAACTGCGTCAGCCGGTATCAGAACTCCAATGAAATAAAACCAGAACGGGACAAAGATGAGTAACAGGCCCAGAGCGAATCGGTTGCGGCCCTGCTCAATAAGCGCGTAGCGCGTCGCGGTGAGCAGGCGTTGGTGAAACGAACCCGCCATGATCAGGCTCCTTTCGGCTAAGCGGCTGCCGCTTCTTGTGTCACGCGGCCCTGTTGCAGATGATAGAGTTCGTCAAAGCGCTTTTGCTCAAAGAAGAGATGCGAGATGACCAGCACCGCGCAGCCCTGTTCGCGTAACTCGGCGGTGAGTTCCCAGAAGCGGAGATAGGTCTCCCAATCAAAGCCCTGATAGGGTTCATCCAGCAGCAGCACGCCGGGCCGGTGCATCAGCGCCAGCGTCAGATTGAGCTTTTGCCTGGTGCCGCCGCTGAGCGTGCCGACTACTGCTGTTCGGTAGCGTTGGTAGCCCAGCCGCTCGATGAGTTCTTCGGCGCGGCGCAGTTCGCTGAGGCCATAGGCCGCGCGAAAATAGTCCAGGTGCTGGTTGACGGTCAGCGCGTCATTCAAGACAACCTGCTGCGGGCAATAGCCCAGCTTGCCATGCCGGAAGACCTGGCCCCGATTGGGGCGCAGCTCGCCCGCCAGAATCTTGAGCAGCGTTGATTTGCCCGCGCCGTTCTCCCCGACAATGCCCACCAGCGTACCAGGGGTGACATCGAAGCTGACCCCCTGCAAGACTTTGCGGCGTCCAAACGATTTGTGAATATCCTGGACGCGCAGGACCAGTTCAGGCATCACCTTGTTTCCCCTCCTCTATGTGTAATCCTTCTAATAACAACCGAACGGCTTTTACACCGAACGTTTCCCAGCGCACCACCGCAGGGTCGGTTGCCTCGAGGATAGCCAACCCTTCAAAGATGGCCGCCAGGGTAATGGCGACTTCCTGCGGGTCCACTGGCCGGAACTCGCCGCGCTCAATACCCATCTGGATCAGCATTGCCAGGGCTTCGCGGTAGGTCTGGAAGTATGCTTTTATCGACTGGCGCACATCCTCGCGCCGGGCGGCCAGCGCGTAGAACTCGAAAGCAATCGGCAGCAGCCCGATCATCCGCTCCGCTTCAGCAGCCAGGAACTGGGTCATCATCACCAGCAGGTCTGCAATGGACCCCTCGTAGCCCTGGGCCATCTGCAAGTCTTGCAGCCCCCGATGATAGAACTGGTCCAGAATGGCAGCGATCACATCATCTTTGCTCTTGAAGTAGAGATACAGCGTGCCTTTGCTCAGCCCGGCTTCTTTGGCAATATCCTCCATGCGCGCCTCGTGAAAGCCCAGGCGGGCAAACACCGCTGTGGCAGCGCTGATAATCTGCTCTTTCCGTTCTTCGCTGACATCGGGACGAGGGGACATACTTACCTCTCCAGCGTGACCTTCAGCCCATGCTTCAGACGCAAGGTGATGAGCGGCTCCGGCTCGACAGGATGGCCGGGCACGACGCGCAGCCGACAGCGCTGGGCAATGGTCGCCAGGATAAGCTGCGCCTCGGTCATGGCAAACACATTGCCGATGCACTGGCGTGGCCCGCCACCAAACGGGAAATAAGCAAAGCGCGGGCGGCCCTCTGAGCGCTCTGGCGTAAAGCGCTCTGGCTCAAACGCCTCCGGGCACTCCCAGAAAGCCGGATGGCGATGAACCGTGTAGGGACTGATCACGACCATCGACCGCCTGGGGATATGATAACCGCCGATCTCATCATCCGCGAGGGTGTTGCGGCTGAAGCTCCAGGCAGGCGGGTAGAGCCGCAGCGTTTCCTCGATGACCATGCGCGTATAGGGCAGGTTGGGCAAATCATCTACCGTTGGCGCGCGCCCGCCCAGCACCCGCGCCAGTTCTTCGTGGAGCTTGCGTTCCGCTTCAGGATGCTCAGAGAGCAGATACCATGTCCAGGCCAGCGTGAGCGCCGTCGTTTCGTGTCCCGCCAGCAGGAGGGTCAAGACCTCGGCGCCCAATTGGCGATCATCCATCCCCTCGCCCGTCTCCTCATCGCGCGCCTCCAGCAGCATCGAAAGCAAATCGCCTTTGTCTTCTGGATGCTGGCGGCGCTGCTGGATAATCTGCGTCACGACGCGCTCCAGTGTGCGCTGGGCAGCGCGAAATGCGCGCTTGCCAGGGACCGGTAGGCCGGGCGTCAGGATGAGGGGCTGGTAGAAGACGCGCATGAGAAATTCATTGACGATGGTGAATGCGCGGCCAATCTGCTCCACTTCCGCGCTGAGGTCTGTGCCAAAGAGCGCCTCGCCCACAATACCCAGCGTCAGACCCATCATCTCCTCTGCCGCATCCAGCGGCTCGGCACGCGCCGCCATCGCCTCCCAACGGTCGAGCATAGCGAGCGTGGCATTGGTCATCAGCGTGCCCAGCGCCTCAATGCGCTTGCGATGAAAGGCGGGCTGCATCAGGCGGCGCTGGTGCAGCCAGGATTCGCCATCGTTGACCAGCAGCCCGTTTCCCGCTATCCGCCGGAGCAGCCGGTAATCAAGAACATCTTTGTTGTAATTGCGATTATTTTCCTGAAGAACGTATTTGATGTGGTCAGGATGGTTGATGAGATAGAGCGGCCACATAATATAGCGAATGCGGGTCACATCTCCATAGTTGCGGGCAACATCGAGCAGGAACTGAAGCGGCTCGTGCCGCAAGCTGCGATAGCTTCCCAGGAAGAAGCTGCCGCGCGGCCCCGGCGGCACGCGGTTGTGTGGGCTGGTGGTGATTGGTTCTGGTCTGGTGAGCGTTTGCGCCATCGCTCAAACTCCTTCACTGGCGCATCCAGCAGCCAAAGCGTGGTTTCCCGTACTATAATAAATAACTATCCGGTCAGTCATTTATAGAGTAACGGAAAAGCCAAAAGAAAGTCAAGGGGTGTCTAGCAAATCAGCCCCTACGTTGCTGTCACGCTCCTGGCGTGATATGCTCAAAGGGAGGGCTAGCGCATTCGGCCTTCTGGAAGGGATGTGGGAATAGATGGCAATCACCATAAAAACACGCAAAGAGATCGCGCAGTTGCGACAGGCGGGGCGCATTGTCGCGCAAACGTATGAGGTACTGGCGCCGCACGTCGTACCCGGCACTTCAACGGCAGAGCTTGATCGCATTGCCGAAGAGTTTATTCGCAGCAAGGGCGCGATCCCGATGTATAAAGGCTATGGCGCGCGCCCGGCCAGCAACGGGCGGCCAGCCGTGCCGCCATTTCCGGCCACCATCTGTGTAGCCATCAACGAAGTGATCTGTCATGGCATCCCCAAGCCCTCGCAGGTGCTGCGCAACGGCGATATTATCGGGATTGATATTGGCGTGCGCTACAACGGCTGGGTTGGCGACGCCTGCAAAACCTTCGCCGTTGGGACGATTGATCCCGAGTCGCAGCGGCTGCTTGATGTCACCCAGCGCTGCCTGGAGTTGGGGATCGAGCAGGCGCGCCCGAATCACCATCTGGGCGACATCGGCGCGGCGATCCAGACCTATGCGGAGTCGCAAGGCTTCTCTGTCGTGCGCGAACTGGTGGGGCATGGCGTCGGGCGCAATCTGTGGGAAGAGCCGCAGGTCTTCCACTTTGGCCGTCCGGGCACGGGCATCAAGATTCAGCCAGGGATGGTCTTCACTATCGAACCCATGATTAACATGGGCAAGCCCAATATCCGCATCCTTGCCGACCGCTGGACCGTCTGCACCGCCGATGGCTCGCGCTCAGCGCAGTTCGAGCATACGATGGCGATCACCGACGGCGCGCCGGAATTGTTAACAGTGCTGTAGCTGAGGATGAGGCACGAACCGGATGAAATCGATCAAATTGATGTTGCTGGGTGTGCTGATTATGCAAGCTGGTGTTTGCTTGCTTATTATCTTTAGCCTGAATACGCCCCCACTGCCTGGCTTTGAATGGGCTTTTTTCGTTGCCCTGCTTGGGCTGATTGTGGGCATTGTTGGCTACCGGAGCAAAGATACTCCAGCACCGCCCCAGGCTCAGCCATCCCCACCCGCGCAACCAGACGCGCAGATATCGGCGACGCAGCCAGCCAAAACAGAGCGATCATCACCCCCGGAACACTCATAAGAAGCCTCGAGATAGAGACCCCACACGAAACACGCGACGCCGCAAACGCTCCCTTCCATCAGGCATATATGAACTGCTACGAATTTGACACACCTTCGGCAAAGTTCTTCCACACCTGCCTGCTATATTACAAACAGAAAGAAGTCCGCAAGGCATGATACAGGAGCAAACACATGAATTATCAAGAACCAGGATATACAGCCCCAGAGACGCCCTCCGGCGACCCGCGCCCCATCAACACGGACCCACGCGAGCAGCCTGGGCTGGTGCCCCCCACGCTCAATACCGACCCGCGCGAGCAGCCCCGGTGGCAGGTCGTGCCGCCCATCGTCATGACGCCGCACCGGGGGCGCAGCCGCTGGCACTGGTTTATCGTCGGCGTCATTATCCTGGCAATCATCTTTGGCGGGCTGGCGCTTACCAGCCTCGCGCTGGCGCGCACCATCACCGAGACAAAGCATTTTACCGTAGGCGATCAGCCCGCGCTGGTCCTGACCACCAGCGATGGGGATGTGCATCTGAACAGCGGCCCGGCGAGGCAGATCACCATTGTGGCGCACAAACACACTTTCGCGGGCAGCGGCGATCAATTGAATGTTGATTATAATCTGAGCAGTGACGGCAACACGCTCACTGTGAGTTACAACGAACAGTTTACATTCAACTTTAGTCTGTTCATACGCACCGGGGTGGACTTCGATGTGATGGTCCCCACTGCAACCGCGCTGAATGTACAGACCAGCAACGGCTCAGTCGACGCCAGCGGCATCAGCGGGTCCATCACCTTGAAAAGCAGCAACGGTAGCGTCAGCACCAATGGCGGCAGCGGCCAGGTCACGCTGACCACCAGCAACGGCAGCATCCAGGCCAGCAACGTCAGCGGCCAGATCACTCTGACCACCAGCAACGGCAGCATTGAGGCTGATAACGCCAGCGGAGTGATGAGGGTAAAAACGTCGAATGGTTCCATCAAAGTCTCAGGCGCCAGCCTCAGCGGAGATTCAACCTTCGAGACCAGCGATGGCTCCATTACCTTTAGCGGCTCGCTGGCGCCGCCTGATAGCTATTTCTTCAGGACCAGCAACGGCTCGATTGATGTGACGCTGCCAGCCAATTCCAGCTTTCAAGTCTCTTCCCAGACCAGCAACGGCTCGCTGAACTCAGATTTTAATGGAACGACAAACGGCCAGTATGGCAGCGCGCCCTTTGCAGTGCTGACGCTTCAGACCAGCAACGGCTCCATCACCATTCATAAAGCGTGATAAGCCCGGCGAGCGGGCGCGCGCCCCGCCCCACTGGCGGCCAGTGGGGCGGGGTCTGGCGCGCAATACAAACGTTTACGGCTTGTTTAGCGCGCCCAACGCCCGCTCTGCCAGGCTGCGCATCAGTTGGATATGCCCGCGATGCTCCGCCTCGTGCTGAATCAAGTGATGCAGCACCCATTCGGGGGTGACGCGATACTGCGGGAAGGCACGCGGGCGGCGAAACTCCTCTAACGTCATGTCACGAAAGGCGGCAAGGAGCTGCTGGCGGACGAGATCGAGCCGGTGCAGATACTCCTCAAGCGCTGGACCATGCAGCAGGCTCAAATGTCCCTGCGCGTCGCGGGCAGAGGCGGCAAACAGCAGCTTTACCTCCTCCGGCCAGGGCCGATTGTCCAGCACTTCCGTGTACAGCCAATCAAGCTCAATCAGCCCGATGTGGTATAGCAAGGTTCCACTGCTGTTATCGCCCTGGGCAGCGGTCCAATCCAGCGCGGCTGGGGCAACGCCCGCGAGCGCTTCTCTAGTTTCGCGGCGGGTGTCCTCAAGAAGCCAGAGCCAGCGCCCGATGGTCGGCTCATAGCCGGGCAATGGCTCAACACAGAGCAAAGGCGCAGTCGTTTCTGTCGACAAGGATGATACCCCTACTTTCTCATATTTTCGATTGCATATTGTACAGGTTCGCGTAAAGGCCGTTGGCGGCGATCAACTCCGCGTGCGTGCCCTGCTCAGCAATCCCGGTGTCAGAGAGTACCACGATTCTCTGGGCATTGCGGATGGTTGATAAACGATGGGCGATGACCAGCGTGGTGCGGTTGCTGGCTAACTGCTCCAGTGAGTCCTGCACCGCCTTTTCGCTTTCATTATCCAGCGCGCTCGTCGCTTCATCAAAAATGATGACCGGGGGATTTTTGAGGAAGACACGCGCGATACACAACCGCTGCTTTTGCCCGCCGGAGAGCTTCACGCCGCGCTGCCCAATATCCGTGTCATAGCCATCCGGTAACTCCATGATAAAATCATGCGCGTGCGCCAGTCTGGCCGCGTCAATGATCTCTTGTCGGCTGGCATCAAGTTTCCCGTAGCGGATATTGTCCGCGATGGTCCCGGCAAACAAGTAGACATCTTGCTGGACAATCCCGATATTGCTTCGTAAGGAGCGCAAGCTCACCTCTCGAATATCCTGCCCATCCAGCAGGATGCGTCCCGCTGTAACTTCGTAGAAACGTGGAATGAGCGAGCAGAGCGTAGTTTTGCCCACGCCGGAAGACCCGACGAGGGCCACATATTCGCCAGCCTGTATCTCCAGCGAGAGGTTCTTGACGACATACTGATGGTCTTCGTGATACTTGAAGCTGACATCTTGAAACTCCACATGACCGCGAACCTGGGTCAGATCAATGGCATCTGCCGCGTCTTGCAGATCGGGCGCCACTTCCAGAATCTCCATCATCCGGTGAAATCCGGTAATGCCTTCCTGATAGAGCCTGCTAAAATTGACCAGTTTCTGAATGGGATCGATGAGGATGCCGACACAGAGTAAATAGGTCAGCAAATCAGCTAAATCCAGGGAGGCGTGAACAATAGCGACGCCGCCAAAGATAATCACCGCGATGGTTATAAGCTGGGTGAAGGCAATCAATCCGCTGGAAAAGTACGCCTCACTTTTATAGCCGTCTCGGCGGCTGGCGAGAAAACGATAGTTTGCGTAGGCGAACTTGCCTGTTTCAACCTCCTCGTTGGTAAAGGATTTGACCACCCTGATACCTGCCAGCGTATCTTCAACCTGCGCGTTGATGTCCCCAATGCGATCCTTGCTGCTGCGTAACGCCCGGTTCATCTTTTTGTTGAAATACAGTGCGTGAACCGCCATGATGGGCACAAAGAGAAAGATGATGAAGGTCAGCGCTGCATTGATCCTCAGCAAGATGATGAAGGCGCCAACGACTGTCAAGCAGGTAACGACGATGTCCTCGGGGCCATGATGATATAGCTCGGCCAGCGCGAGGGTATCGGTGGTAATCCGGGTCATTAACTGCCCGGTGCGCTGGTCGTCATAAAAGCGAAACGAGAGCTTCTGGTAATGCTCGAATAACTCACGGCGCATGTCGCTTTCCATCCTGGCGCCCATCATATGCCCTTGAAAGTCAATGAACATGGTACACAGGGTATAGACGCCAACCAGCGCCAGCATGAGCGCGCCCATCAGATAGATGTGGTTGAGCGTGTCAGGTGTATTGCCTGCCAGGAGATTCTCGGTAACGTATCGCGCGCACAATGGAAGCAGCAGCGTAATCGCCGAGACGATCAGCGCGCAGGCCATGTCCGCGAGAAACAGGCCGATGTACGGTTTGTAGTACGATAAAAATTTTTTGCCGCGCGAACGCGCGGGCGCGCCCACACTGGGCAGAACACCAGCGTTCGCCACAGGAAAATCGCTCGTCGCTGGAAGGGCTGACGGTTCATTCGTAATCGAATCGCTTGAAAGCAAAGAGATGCTCCTCATGGTTGTGTTCAAACAAGCGCGAAGCGCAAAAGGCACCGGCCCCTGCGTCAAAAACAAGCGAGCGGGGTCAATGAACGAGGATGCGCGACAGGGACCACCAGCACAAGAGGGCATGAAAGTGGAAGGCAAACCTTCCTGAAGGAGAGGTGACTACTGGAGGGTGAGAGGAGGATGCGTTTACTTGCGGCGAGAACGGTAGGACGTGAAATGCTAGCTTCAGCGTCTACGTTCCCTGGGCATCCTCGACGCGCCTCCAGCCCTTCATGCTGGGTATCGATGCTGCGCGACGTGCTGAGGGCATCTCTTACCTCCTTTCCGAACTGGCGGCGCGGGGAAAGCCCGCGCCAGAGACACTATCTGGTATTCTGTATGGGATCATCATACCATAAGAGAACAGCCTGGTCAATACTGTTCCCCGCTTATCTCTCTGTACTCGGCGGGCTGGCCGCAAAGCCACCCTGCCGAGATAGGGAGATGCTTCGTCTCGCGCATCTCCCCGCTGCGCGAACATTGTATGAAGGCCCTATTACCAGAACCAGTATAGCATCCTGGCCCGCCCACTACTTCTCCCATCTTGCGCTTCTTGCATGTACCCGTGATCGGCTATAATAGGAGCATCCTATTCTACCAAGGGCTGGTCAGCCAGCACCATCGCTGCGGCAGCACACGCGCCTCCCGGCGCGAACCAGGAGACAGGCTTTTAGGAAGCAGGCACGTCTATGCTCAATACCACATCACTCAACACGGTTAATAACTCGACGTTCTCTCAACAATTCGTCAGGCCGCGCTACGACTCGTACTGCTTTTCCAATCTCCCCGCAACCATCGCCTGGCTCTTGACCGGCCAGGGAGCGCCTGCCCTGCCGCCGGATGTCTTTGGCGAACTGCCCACGCGCTGCGAGCAGATCATCCTCGTCTTTATTGACGCCTTTGGCTGGCGATTTTTCGAGCGCTGCGCGGAGCGCCATCCACTGCTCAAGACCGCAATCACCGAGGGCGTCGTTTCCAAACTGACCTCGCAATTCCCTTCGACGACGGCAGCGCATGTCACCAGCATCCACACCGGCCTGAACGTTGGACAGAGCGGCATCTATGAGTGGCACTACTACGAGCCGCAGCTTGATGACATCATCTCACCCCTGCTCTTCTCCTATGCCCGCGATGGCCTGACGCGCGAAACGCTCAAGCCGACTGGCGTTTCGCCAGCCGCCCTGTTTCCCCAGCAAACGTTCTATCGTGCGCTGCAAGAGTTGGGAGTGGTATCACATATCTTCCAATGGCACGACTACGCGCTGTCCACCTACTCGCAGAATGCCTGCGCGGGCGCGACACTTCACCCCTACAAGAGCATCCAGCAAGCATTCGCCTCGCTGGCCGAACTGGTGACAGGGCGGGCCGCGACTCCGGCGTACTATTTCCTCTATTTTGATCGTATCGATAGCGTTGGGCACGTCTCCGGCCCGTCCTCACCGCAGTTCGATGAGGCGGTTGACAAGTTCCTGACGGCACTGGACCAGGGACTCTATCAGCAGGCGCGGGGCAAAGCGGGCAAGACGCTTTTGCTGCTGATTGCCGATCACGGGCAGGTGGATGTTGACCCGCAGCGCACCTTCTTCCTCAATCTCCAGATGCCGGAGATCACACCCTTCTTCAAAACCAACGCGCAAGGCGTTCCCCTGGTTCCAGCAGGCTCGCCGCGCGACATGTTTCTCTACATCAAAGAAGATTCGCTCGACGAGTGCCTCGCCCTGCTGCAAGAGCGCCTGGCAGGCAAGGCCGAAGTCTATCGCATAGGAGAACTGCTGGCACAGGGCTTCTTTGGCCCGCAAGAACCTAGCCCGGCGCTGCTGGCGCGGCTGGGAAATGTGGTCATCCTGCCCTATCCGCAAGAGACGGTCTGGTGGTTTGAGGAAGGAAGGTACACGATGCCGTACTTCGGCCATCACGGCGGGCTGACGCCGGAAGAGATGGAAATCCCGCTCATGGCGCTGCCGCTCTGACACACACCACTTGCCGCGATGTGATACTCTACCCATAGCGCCAGCATCGCAACATCAACAACTTTCTTCCCCAATTTGAACTCTGAGCGCAGATTGATTGAGCGAGCCGACAACAGCATATACCGGGGGGCTATATGAGCAACGCAACGCAGCCTGCTCCCGCGCTGAAGCGCACGCCGCTCTACGAGCAGCACCTGGCATTGAACGGGCGGATGGTCGAATTTGGCGGCTGGGAAATGCCAGTCCAGTACAGCGGCATCGTCGAAGAACATCGGGCCGTGCGCACGCGCGCCGGGCTGTTCGATGTCAGCCATATGGGCGAGTTTCGCATCGAAGGGCCGGGCGCGCTGGATTTTCTTCAATATCTGGTGCCCAACAATGTCGCCAGGCTAGAAATCAACCAGACGCTTTATACGCAGATGTGCCTGCCCAGCGGTGGCACCATTGATGACTGCACCCTCTATCGCCTGGATGAGCAGCGCTACCTGCTGGTGGTCAACGCCTCCACCTGCGACAAAGACTGGGCCTGGGTCACGCAGCACGCCAGCGGCTTCGATCTGACGAAGCTGGAAAACGCCACGAACGAGATTGCCCTTTTCGCCGTGCAGGGGCCGCAGGCAGAGGCCATCTTGCAATCGCTCGCCGATACCGACCTTTCCAGCATTGCTTATTATCATTGCCGCCCTGGCAAGCTCGCCAACATTCCCGCCCTGATCTCGCGCACGGGCTATACCGGCGAAGATGGCTTTGAAATCTATCACGATGCCCAGGACGCCCGGCAGCTCTGGAACACGATCCTGAAAGCCGGGCAGCCCGCCGGACTGCTGCCCATTGGCCTGGGCGCCCGCGACACGCTGCGGCTGGAGGCGGGCTTTTGTCTCTACGGTCATGAATTGACTGAAGAGATCACGCCGCTGGAGGCCGCCCTGGGCTGGAGCGTCAAGCTGGATAAAGGCGTTGATTTCATCGGGCGCGAGGCGCTGGCGCGCCAGAAGCAGGAGGGCCTGAAGCGCAAACGCATCGGCATCGAGATGATTGATCGCAGCGTGCCCCGCGCAGATTACGCGCTGCTGGCGAACGGCCAGAAGATTGGCGCATTGACCAGCGGCACCTTTGGCCCCAGCGTGAACAAGACAATTGGCATGGGCTATGTCCCGCCGGAGTATGCCAAAGTTGGCACTGCGCTGGACGTGGAGATTCGCGGCAAGCCGGTTGGCGCAGCGGTTGTCAGCCTTCCGTTCTACAAAAGGAACAAAGCATAATTCATAAGGAGCAAGCAGCGGCATGGCAAAATTGAATCATCCTGCAAACTTACGTTACGCAGACACGCACGAATGGGTGCGTGTCGAAGGCGATGAGGCGGTCATTGGCATCTCGGATTATGCCCAGGATTCCCTGGGCGATGTTGTCTACCTGGATGTGCAGAGCAAACTGGGCCAGCAGGTCAAGCAAGGCGGCCATTTTGGCGACATCGAATCCGTCAAAGCAACCTCCGAACTGTTCTCCCCCGTCAGCGGCGAAGTCGTGCGCGTCAATGAAGCGCTGAGCAGTCAATCCGAACTGGTCAACACTGATCCCTACGGCGAAGGCTGGATGCTGGTCATCAAAATGAGCAATCCTGCCGAAGTAGAAAAGCTGATGACCGCCGAGCAGTACGAGGAATTCTTGAAAAGCGGGCACTAAGCTGGCGGAGTATATCCAATGAACACTTACGTCCCCAATACCGCTGCCGATCAGCAGGCGATGTTACGCAGCCTGGGCGCAGAGAGCATCGAAGATGTCTTGCAGAGCGTGCCCAAAAGCGTGCGATTGAATCGCCCGCTGAACCTGCCGCCCGGCGCCAGCGAACTGGAACTGCGCCGCATCCTGGGCAGGATGGCGGCCAAAAACAGCGACCTGGACCGCATGCCTGGCTTCCTGGGCGCGGGCGTCTACGATCACTATATCCCAGCGGTGGTGCCGCATCTGGTCAAGCGCTCGGAATTCTATACCTCCTACACGCCCTATCAGCCGGAGGTCAGCCAGGGTGTCTTGCAGGCGATCTACGAGTTCCAGACCTTGATGTGCCAACTGACCGGCCTGGACATCGCCAACGCTTCGCTCTACGACGGCTCAACGGCAGTCGCCGAGGCCGCGCAGCTTGCCATCGGCCCCAGTGGCCGGGGCACCGTTGTCATCTCCCGCACCGTTGATCCCCAATATCGCGCGCTGGCGCACACCTACGCGCACGCGCGGGGCTATGAAATCAAAGAGGTCGGCTACGACCCGCAGACCGGCACCACCGATCTGGCGGGGCTGGACGCGGCAGTCGAAAAAGACACCGCTGCCGTGATTATCCAGCAGCCCAACTTCTTTGGCGCCCTGGAAGATGTCCAGGCGGTTGAGAAGATCACGCACAAAGGCAAGGCGCTGTTTGTCGTCGCCATCAGCGAGCCATTCTCGCTTGGGATGCTGGAGGGGCCGGGACATTACGGCGCCGATCTGGCGGTGGGCGAAGGCATGGCGCTGGGCAATCCGGTGAGCTATGGCGGGCCGGGTGTCGGCTTCTTTGCCGCGAAAAACGAGTATATGCGCCGCATGCCGGGCCGCCTGGCGGGCAAGACCGTTGATAATCGCGGCCAGACTGGCTACGTCCTCACCCTTCAGACCCGCGAGCAGCATATCCGCCGCGAGCGCGCCACCTCCAATATTTGCACCAATCAGGCGCTGGTCGCGCTGGCGGCGACGGTCTATCTGGCCGCTGTTGGCAAAGAGGGCTTTCAGGACGCAGCCAGGCAATCGCTTCAGAAGGCGCACTATGCGTACAACCGCTTTCGCCAGATTCCTGGCTTTGAGCCGGTCTTCAGCAGCGCCTTCTTCGACGAGTTTGCCTTGCGCTGCCCGCTGCCCGTCCGCGACCTGAACCTGCGCTTGATCGAGCAGGGTTTCATCGGCGGCTACGGGCTGGACAAAGCCTATCCCGAACTGGAGAACGTGGCCCTCTTCTGCGTGACCGAAACGCGCACCAGAGAAGAGATCGACCAATTTGCGGAGGCGCTGGCGAAGATTACGCAAACAGTAAAAGTCGCTGGAGACTAACATCGCGCCTGGCATACTGCCGAACACCCGGCGAATACATGCGCCGCTGCGGGCGTTCCGCCAGGAAACCCGCGCGGCGGGCTGGCAGTCGGCGTGAGCCGACTTGATGGCCGCAGGCCCTTAGCGGCGATTGAAATCGCCAAAGCGGGTCGGCATCCACTAACCAGGGAGAAAATCTGATGAGTACCGAACCATTGATTTTCGAGATTGGCGCGCCAGGGCGGCGCGGCGCGACGCTGCCCGCGCTGGACGTGCCCGAACAGCCGCTCGACGACCTGATTCCGACAGCCCTCCAGCGCAAGACGCCCGCGCCGCTGCCGGAAGTCAGCGAAATCGAAGTGGTGCGCCATTACACGCATCTCTCGCAGCGCAACGTCGGGGTGGATTCGATCTTCTATCCCCTTGGCTCCTGCACCATGAAATATAATCCCAAGATCAACGAGGAGATGCAGGCGCTGCCTGGCTTCGCGCGCATTCACCCGCTGCAAGATGAATCCACTGTGCAGGGCGCCATCCAACTGCTCTACGAGCTAGAGCAGTATCTCTGCGAGATCGCGGGCATGACACGCTTCACACTCCAGCCCGCCGCCGGAGCGCACGGCGAGATCACCGGCCTGATGGTCATCAAAGCCTATCACGAGAGCCGGGGCGATACCAAACGCAATATCATCCTGATCCCCGACAACGCGCACGGCACTAATCCCGCCAGCGCCACGCTGGCCGACTATCTGACCGTCGAGGTGCCCTCTGATCGGCGCGGCAATATGGACATCGCGGCGCTCAAAGCCGTGCTTGCCGAGCGCGGCAGCGAGGTCGCGGGCATTATGATGACCAACCCCAACACGCTGGGCGTCTTCGACGAGAATATTGAGACGATTGCCCAGATGGTGCATGAGGCGGGCGGGCAGTTGTATTACGATGGCGCCAACGCCAACGCGATTCTGGGCATCACGCGACCCGGTGATATGGGCTTTGATGTCGTCCACCTGAACCTGCACAAGACATGCAGCGTGCCGCACGGCGGCGGCGGCCCTGGCGCCGGGCCTATCGGCGTAAAAGCCCATCTGGTGCCGTTCCTGCCCGGCCCGCTGCCCGCGAAAAACGAGCAGGGCTACTATTGGGAAGAGGCCGGAGCGCAATCGATAGGCCGCGTGCGCGCCAACTATGGCAATTTCCTGGCGTTGGTCCGCGCTTATACCTATATCCGCTTTCATGGCCCGGATGGCCTGCGGCACGTCAGCAACAGCGCCGTTTTGAACGCCAACTACATCATGGAAGCGCTCAAGGGAGTTTACGAACTGCCCTATGATCGCGCCTGCATGCACGAATGCGTGCTGTCGGCGCGGCGCCAGCGCGAGCAGTACGACGTTCACGCGACAGACATCGCCAAGCGCTTGATCGACTTCAATATCCATCCGCCAACCATCTACTTCCCGCTGATCGTCCCCGAGGCGCTGATGATTGAGCCAACGGAAACAGAAACCAAGGAGACACTGGACCACTTTATCGCTGTCATGCGCCAGATTGCGGAAGAAGCCCAGACAAACCCGGAGATTTTGCACGAAGCGCCGCACGATACGCCCGTCGGGCGGCTGGATCAAACGCTGGCCGCGCGCAAGCCGGACCTGTGCTGGGTGGGAGCATAGGCTTCAGCCAATTTATTGGCTGTCAGGGGCCTGCGGCCAGGAAGTCGGCGCGCGCCGACTCCTCGCCTCAACCCGCAGAGCGGATTTCTCGGTGAAAAACACACCGCGCCCCAGGTTTGTCCTGGGGCGCAAGTAGGTTTGTGGTATACTGAAGCGGGAATCAGGCAAAAGGAAAGCGAGAGGTGGACCAGTTATGACTGAACGGTTGCGACAGGTATTGGAACGACTTGAGCGATTTGCAGAACAACTTGAGCCACCTGAGCAAGACTCTATTGCTGATCTGCTCCAGCAGAAGCTCGAAGAATTGGCTGATGAGCAGCGTTGGGAAGAACTCTTCAACGATCCCCGCTCAGAAGCGCTGCTTGATCGGCTAGGGACAGAAGCCCATAAGGAACATGTCGCCGGACGCACTGAAGAAATTACCGGTGACACTTTCGTATGAATATGAAATCGTGGCGCAGAAGTGCAGCGCCAGGCAGATGAAGCCTATCGCCTTTGGAGGCAAGACCCCTCTCACCCTAGCTTGTACTTCAAGCAAGTCCAGGCACGCCGCGTCACTTACTATTCTGTACGTGTTGGCCTACATTATCGTGCGCTCGCCCGCAGCGAACCAGATGGAGTGATCTGGTTCTGGATTGGCACACACACTGAGTATGATAAACTACTCAGCTAGCGAACGCGCCCCAGGTTTGTCCTGGGGCGCGGCGTGTTTATGCTACAATGAGTCTAAGAGACAGGCTCCAGGAAGCGAAAGCGAGGGCTATCTATTTATGTCACAATCTACGAGAACGCACCCGCCCCACGAGCCGGGCCAGTCTGAATATATAACCTATGAGGCATTTCTGAAGTGGGCCGACGAGGACACCCTGGCCGAGTGGGTAGACGGAGCGGTAGTGATAACCAGTCCCGCCAGTTTGCGCCATCAACTGATAGGCAAATTCCTGCTCAGGGTACTCTCCACCTTCACCGAGATTCACGCGCTGGGTCAGGTCACAATGGCCCCCTTTCAGATGAAGCTGAAGCGCTCCGGGCGCGAGCCAGACCTCCTGTTTGTGGCGAAAGAGCATCTAGGCCGCCTCAAGAAAACCTATCTGGATGGCCCGGCTGATCTGGTAGTGGAAATCATCTCGCCGCAGAGCCAGGGGCGTGATCGCACCGACAAGTTCAGCGAATATAGCGAAGCTGGCATTCCCGAATATTGGCTGATCGATCCAGAAGCAGAACAGGCGCTCTTCTATCAACTGGACGAAGCTGGACAATACCAAACCATTCTTCCAGATGCCATTGGCATCTATCACTCGCGAGCTATTCCTGGTTTCTGGCTGCGGGTGGATTGGCTCTGGAAAGACCCGCTCCCAGATACAACTGATGCGCTTCTGGAGATCGACGCTGAGGCATATATTCACTACCTCCGGGAGCGCATACAACACCGCAGCGAAAAAACAGAGTGAACACACTGGGAACCAGAAGAGCGCGTGCAACCTCATTTCCCCTGCCGAAGCATTTCCGGCCCCTCAGCCCTCATGTAGACCGGCCCATTACTATACAAACCCCAAAGCAGCATATTATAATACTGGCGATTCTTGAGAACAATTAGTCCAGGTCTGGCTCGAATATTGCTAGCTATCTCTTTTTAAGAAAACCACCTATCCGGGCAAAGGCTTGCCCGCACGTCTGGAGGTATGAAGGAGCTTGCTCCATTGGTCCCACCAGAAGCTGGAGGACAGTTCATGCCTGATGCCACCCTACCCACCACAGCCAATACCAGTCGCATAAGATTTCATGGCGCTAAAACGCCTGGTTCGCTTGACGCCGATATTATCATTGCCAATGCTCCTGACCCGGTGTTTGTCTCGGACCTGGAGGGCAAAATCCTGCAAGCCAACGATGCCGTCTCTCAATTGCTTGGCTTTCGCCCAGACGAGGTGCTGGAACAATCGCTCTCGCGCTTCATCAGCGCCAAAGAGGCGCATGAATTCACCGCCGCGCTGCGCGAAGTCGTCGAGCGCGGCGTCACCCGCAACGTGGCGCTCAATCCACGCAGCGCCTCCGGGGAGGTCATTCCTACGAGCCTTAACGCCTCGGCCCTGCGTGACGCCGACGGCAAGGTGATTGGTGCCATTGGCATCCTGCGCGATATGCGCGAACTGGACAAGGCCCGCGCCTACGCAGACAGCCTCATTAAGAACGCGCCTGATCCGGTCTTCGTTTCAGACTTGCAAGGCAAAATCTTGCAAGCCAATGACGCTGTGTATGAACTGCTGGGTTTCCGCACCGACGAAGTGCTGGAGCAATCGCTCTCGCGCTTCATCAGCGCTGAGGAGACCCGCGAGTTTATGGCCGCGCTGGATGAGGTGATTGAGCGCGGCGTCACCCGCAATGCCCGACTGAATCCGCGCAGCGCCTCTGGCGAAGTCATCCCCACCACGCTGAATGCCTCCGCCCTGCGCGATGGAGATGGCAAGGTGATTGGTGCCATTGGCATCCTGCGCGATATGCGCGAACTGGACAAAGCCCGCGCTTTCTCACAAGGTCTCATCAAGAATGCCCCCGATCCCGTCTTTGTCTCGGACCTGGAGGGCAAAATCCTGCAAGCCAACGATGCCGTGTATCAACTGCTTGGCTTTCGCCCAGACGAGGTGCTGGAACAATCGCTCTCGCGCTTCATTAGCGCTGAGGAGACCCGCGAATTCACCGCGGCTCTGCGCGAAGTCATTGAGCGCGGCGTCACCCGCAACGCGCAGTTGAACCCGCGCAGCGCCTCTGGCGAAGTCATCCCCACCACGCTGAACGCCTCTGCCCTGCGCGATGGAGATGGCAAGGTGATTGGCGCCATTGGCATCCTGCGCGATATGCGCGAACTGGACAAGGCCCGCGCCTATGCTGAAAGCTTAATCAATAATGCCCCCGATCCCGTCTTTGTCTCGGACCTGGAAGGCAAAATCTTGCAAGCCAATGACGCGGTATACGCACTGTTGGGCTTTCGCCCAGACGAAGTGCTGGAGCAATCGCTCTCGCGCTTCATCAGCGCTGAGGAGACCCGCGAATTCCTGGCCGCGCTGCGCGAAGTCATTGAGCGCGGCGTCACCCGCAATGCCCGGCTGAATCCGCGCAGCGCCTCTGGCGAAGTCATCCCCACCACGTTGAATGCCTCCGCCCTGCGCGACGGGGATGGCAAGGTGATTGGCGCCATTGGCATCTTGCGCGATATGCGCGCCTACGAACGTGTCGTGCATGATCTGGAGCAATCCAAAGCCGAGTTGCAAGAGAAAATCCTTGATCTGGAGAAATTTGAAGAAGTCGTCGTGGGGCGCGAACTAAAGATGATCGCGCTGGAGAAGGAGATCGAGCGGCTGAGACGAGAACTGGAAAAGCAGGAGGCAGAGCGAGGACGCAGCAGATGAGCGTCGGGGCCGAGACACAGATGCCCACTTTCCCTCCCGAAGAAGCTGATCTGGACAAGCTCCTGAAGGCGTATGCGCGCCTGCGCGAGCAGAAAGAAGCGCTGGAAGTGCGCGTGCGCAAAGGCGAACAGCGGCGGCGCGCCATGATTCATATTATGGATGATATGAATACGCTCAATAAAAAGCTGGCCGATCAGCGGAAGGCTATGCTGCACATTCTGGCGGACTACGAGCAAGATCGCCGACGGCTGGCCCAGCAAACAGAGCGTCTGGATAATTCCCGGCGCGCGCTCTTGCATATCCTGCAAGACATTCACCAATCCAATTTGCGCCTGGAAAACAGCCGCAAGGCCATGATTCATATTATGGGCGATCTCAGCGAGACAACCGCCGAGATGCAGCGCCGCGAGCAAGAACTGCGCGACAAGCAAGAACAACTGGTGCAGGCCGGTAAGCTGGCGACGCTTGGCGAACTCACAACCGGCGTTGCCCACGAGTTGAACAACCCGCTGAACAATATCGGCCTGTTCATTGGTAACGCGATTGATCTGCTGGAACTGGGGAAAGCCGATAAGGAGCGCATCCAGGCAGAGCTAGACAAGGCAATGCAGCAGGTCCGCAAGGCAACCGAGATTATCTCCCATCTGCGCACCTTCGGACGGGCCGCCGCTGTCAGCCGCGAGCCAGTGGCAATCAAGCCGGTGATTAAGCGGGCGCTCTCATTGATGCAGGAGCAGCTTCGCCTGCGACAAATCGAGGTGCTGCTGGAATTGGGGCCAGCGGAGCCGGTAGTCGTTGGCAATGCCATCCAACTGGAACAGGTCTTCATTAACTTGCTGACCAACGCCCGCGACGCGCTGGCAGACGCGCTGCACAAACGGATCGAAGTTACGTGCGAGGTCAGGCCAGGCGTCGTCACGCTGAGTTTCCGCGATACCGGCAGCGGAATTCCAGAGGGGTTGGAGAAGCGCATCTTCGATCCTTTCTTTACGACCAAGGATGTGGGAGCGGGAACAGGGTTGGGGCTTTCGATTACCTATGGCATTATTCAAGAGCATCATGGCACGATCTGGGTCGAAAATCATCCTGGCGAGGGGGCAGCATTCTTTATCGAGCTTCCCCTGGCACCAGCAGATAGAGGGGAGGGGAATATCTTCTATGACACACAAGCGCATCCTGATCGTTGATGATGATCCAGCGCTCTTGCAGGCGCTTCCTGAAGCGCTGCAACTACGCATGGATGATCTGGAAGTAGATACGGCTGATTCAGCAGCAGCCGCTCTGGAGCAGATCGCGCAGATTGATTACGACGCGATCATTACGGATATAAAAATGCCGGGGATGGATGGCCTGGAGCTTCTGAACAAAGTGAAAGAGCTGCGCCCGGAGACGCCCACGCTCCTGATTACGGGGCATGGCGAACACGACCTGGCGGTCCAGGCGTTACGCGGCGGCGCCTATGATTTCATTCAAAAGCCGATTGACCGCGACTACTTCGTTGCCTCGCTCCAGCGCGCTATTCGAGCCGTTCAGTTGACACGCCAGGTACAAGAGCAGCGGCTGGCCCTGGAACAGCACGCGACACTTCTGGAGGCGATGGTACAGGAACGCACGCAAAAGCTGGTCGAGGCCAACCAGGCAAAAGATGCCCTGCTGAAACAAGTCGAGTCCCTGGCAGACCTCCTCAGACAGCGCGCCGTAGAATTGAGTACGATCATCGAATCGATGGCTGATGGCGTCTATGTCTGCGATGCAAACTGGCAGAATATACAGATCAACACAAGCGGCGCAGCCTTGCTTGGCGTGACGGTTGAGGAGGCAAGACAAGCGATCACAAAGCAAGGAGGGCTGGGCGCCTATCGTCGCCTGGACGGAAGCCCCCTTCCCACAGACGAGGCCCCGCTGGCTCAGGCGCTGCGTGGAGTTACGCGCACCGATTACCGCCTGATGATCCGGCGTTATGATACCGGCGAGGATCGACAGGTGCGGATCAGCGCCGCGCCCATCCGCAGCAGCACAGGCGAGATCACTGGCGCTGTGGCTGTTGCCAGCGATATTACCCAACTTTATCAGTTAGAGCGCCAGAAAGACGAGTTCATGAGCATCGCCTCGCATGAACTGAAAACGCCGCTCACTTCAATGAAGGTATTGGCCCAACTGGCGCGGCGGCAGATGGAGCGCGCCGGTATGCAGGGAGCCACCTATATGACCAGCATGGAGCGCTCGATCATGCGTATGGAACAGCTCATCGATGATTTGCTTGATGTCTCGCGCATTGAGGCCGGGAAATTGACGATGCGTTTTGAGCTTTGTGATTTGAAAGAACTCTGCCAGCAGGCGGTGGAAGAGCAGATCGCCACGACCGGGCGGGCGATTACCTTCCAAGCGCCAGACGAGCCGCTGAAGGTTGAGGTTGATCTAAATCGTATCCATCAGGTGCTTATAAACCTGCTCTCCAATGCCCTCAAATACTCGCCAACCGATGGCGCTGTCACTGTCAGCGTAACGCAAGATCAGGGCAACGCTGTTCTCTGCGTGCGCGACGAAGGCGCTGGCATTCCCGCTGAGGAATTACCCCATATCTTTGATCGCTTTTACCGGGTACGAGAGATCGAGATGCAAAGCAGCTCCGGGAGAGGGCTGGGACTGGGGCTGCACATCTGCCGCGAAATTGTGAAGTGGCACGCAGGGCACATCTGGGCGGAGAGTGCAATGGGGAAAGGAAGCGCTTTCTATGTAGCGCTGCCCCTGGCTAACCAACCGAGCCAGACACACTCCGCGCCTGGGCGTGTTGTCTCTCCCGAAGACTCGCAGCTTGACCCGCCTGCGCCTGTCTAGCCGCTGTTTGCAATCCTGGGGCATCATGGACGCGGAAGCGACCAGCTAGCCGGTGACGGTGACGGTCAGATTCATATTGGGATGCACCGTACAGGTGACATGGAAGATGCCGGGCGTGTTCCAGGGCGGTGTAGTCCACGTATCGCCAGCGCTCATGCTGTGGCCTGCATCATCGCCAAAATCTGGCGCGCCATCCTCGGTGTGCTTATCCCCATCCGTGCCATTTGCCAGGATATGGACCGCTCCATTCCCAGGATCATCGACAAACGTAATCGTGCTGCCCTTCGGAATGGTGATAGCACTCGTACAGAAATCGCTTGGCCCCATCGTCAGGTTCTGAGCGGTGCAGGGGCCGTTATTCGCGGATGGATTCAGGCTACAGGCAGCCAGCAGCGAACACAACAGGACACACACAGCTACCGGAGCCAGTTTCTTCACAGTGTTACCATCCTTTTCCGCCGAAATAGCGTTGAGCAGCAAAACTCCTCCCCTCCCGTTTCTTGCAGAATGCGCTCTACCCACACGAGCGGATACGAAATTGGACGACATACGTGCCACTGGCCCCCTGGATATTGGTGGTAATGGTGATCGTGCCAGAACCGCTTGACACAAGCGCCGTCACGGTCACAGTCACAATGCTGGTCGCCAGTCCTCCACTCAACTGGCCGGAGGTCATATCCAGCGATACCTCATTCTGCGGCTGCACAGTCGCGTTCCAGATGAGTACGCCTCCGCCAGTGTTGCTGATCTGAAATTGGGCGGTCCCCTGGGCGCAGGGTTCAACCGGGCTTCCCAGGACTTGCAAAATCGGAGGGCCGGGGTTTGGCGTCGGGGTGGTTTGAGGTGTTCCTGCTGAAATCGTTCCCACTGCAATGGTCGGCACCTGGGTAGGTAGCCCGCCAATATCATCTGCCGACGAACTGCTCAAGCCCCAATAAATGACGCCGACGCCCACCAGCATCAGCACCACAAAGACCGCGACAAAACTCAACAGCACTCGTGGCCGGAGCGCGTCCACATCAGCCGAAGGAGACGCAGGCGGATTGAGATTGCTGTAGCCCAGATCATCCAGCAGGCGCTCCGAGCCATTGCCTTTGCGCGTCTGCGAGGTGCGCGGGCGCGAGACCGGCGCTCGTCGCCCTTGCTGTATCAACGGCTCCTCGCCTGGAGGGCGTCTGTCGAAACGTTCAGCACCAATGTTCTCAGCCGCCGGGGTTTTCCAGTCACTGTTGGCTGCTCCAGAAGATGGCTGGCTGGCAGCAGACGGTGAGAGTTCACGCCACTGGCGCCGAATGCCGGAAAGGGTGCTGTGGAGGCGATGCAAACCAGCAACCGGGCTGTCGGGCGGCGGCTGGCTGGGTGGCGCGCCGCCTACCAGCACCCCACCCAGCAGCTCAATCTGCCCAACATGGTCGCCGCTGCTGAGGAGATGGGTAAAGAAGCGTTCCAGGCGATCTGCGCGCGGGCCATCCTCTCTGCCAAATTCCGCTTCCAATGCCGTCAGGTCTGACCAGATGGCTGCTCGCAGGCTCTCCACCTCGGCCTGGCTTGCCTGATCCGGCGCCCTGGCAGTATCAAGCGTGCGCAGCGCCTCATTGACCATGATTTGCACCTGCCGGTAGAGGTGCTGCGCAGATGCCCCCGGCGTCTGACCCGACTGAGACGGTCCCATTCCTCCGGCTCCTTTCCTCACCCTGATCCTTCTGCCTGAAAAATGCTGCTCTATTCTACAACGGCTCAGCGGTCCGGGCAAGTGGTTCAGGGCGAGGAAAACGTCAAAGGCTGGCATCCAGTTTCTCACGCGGCGCGTTTGCCACTTGCCAGCAGCATCCGCTCACACATGAAAACGCTCCTTATCATTGCATGGGTGTGGCACGAGCCACACCCCTCACTACGCGCCGTCAGAGACGGCAGCGCCACCTTCAGGCACTGCACGCAGCGCCAGCCTCCGTGCTGGCAAGACGTTACAGGTCACGTCGGCGGAAGCGCTCTGCATACATCAGGAGCCAGGACCAGTAGAAGCGGCAGAATTCGCCCGGCAGGCTGCACGCCACCTTGAACGTGGAGGGATAGTAGGTTGGGCAGCGCCAGCGCACATCGCGGGTGAGTGGGCCAAACCAAAGCCAGTCCATGAAGCGCTGATAGAGGTTCATCCGCTGGTAGCGTGGCAGCGGCTCCCGGTCATCGTCAGAAGCACCAAACGTCGTCATGTGGGATGTCCTTTCTTGAAACTTGCCCACCCCACGCACTGTATGCGAGAATACATTTACCGGCGCGTGAGTTCTTGGTTGGACCTTTCGGCTGGTGTTTACCCGCCAGCTTAGTAACCCCTAAGCGGCGGGCCGTTCGTTTTCTTTCTCTTTCTCTTTCTCCTTCCGTTCACGCGCTGTAGCATCAAGCGCATCCAGGATTTCTGAGGCTGGTTTCCCCAGGATTTCTACCAGTTTCCTCAGATTATCAGGGCCAGGCCGGGCCTTTGCACGTTCCCAGTCTGACAATGTCTGCCGGGAGATACCCATCCGTATTGCCAGGTTTGTCTGAGAGATCATAGCCTCTTCACGTAATCGTTTGAAAGTTTTCATTGCCCGGTAATCCCCTGAACTATTGCAAACGCGCTGACTTGATTGTAGCCTCTTTACGGAAAAATGTCAAGTGTTCGTAGCCAGGAAAACATGCCCCAACACCTTAACCGCCAGCCCAGGGCTATATGAAGTTTGACAATTCAATACGGTATTCGTCCCAGCCTGCGTAGGCAGGCTTTGCGGCGCAGCCTCCAGGCGCGGCCTTCAGCCGCCAGCCGCCTGGCTGGTACATAGCCCCGCCCCCAGCCTCCTGCCCATTGTCGGGTTTCCATAATCCTGCTATCATTGAGATGCTGAGTGACATCGTATTCAAAAGGTAAGGTGATAGATGCCCAAAGAGACGCCAGAGCAGCGGGCGACCCGCGAGGCCGCCGAGGCGCGCGACGCCGCCAGCATCGCCTCGCTGGAGCGCGGCGGGCTGCCGATCCGCGCCCAGGAACGGCTGGCCCAGGAGCGCGGCCCGGATGGCCGCCCCAAAATCTGGACCAGCGATCTTTCCGTGAGTGAACTACTTGCCAGTCGCTCGGTCAACTTCAAGCCGGTGAGCCAGGTCTTTGGCTCCTCCATCTACCGCATGGCCTATCAAGTCGGCCAGTGGGCCTACAGCAGCACTGGCGAAATTACCTCATTTTCGCAGGCCCTCTATCACGCGCGCAGCCTGGCATTGGGGCGGCTGCTGCAAGAGGCCACAGCCCTGGGCGCGCATGGGGTCATCGGCGTGCGCCTGGAACATAAAGAGTACGAGTGGGGCGCGAACCTGCTGGAGTTCACGGCCATTGGCACGGCGGTGCGGCTCAAGAACTGGACCGGCAAACTCCCCACGCCCTTTACCAGCGACCTTTCCGGCCAGGAGTTCGTCAAGGTGCTGCACGCGGGCTATGTGCCAGTGACGCTGGCAATGGGCTGCGTCGCGTACTATATCGCTACCACCTGGAACGATGAATACGCCAAGCGCAGTTGGGTGAATCAGGAGATGACCAGCTATACGCAGGGCGTCTATCGCGCCCGCCATCTGGCCTTCTCGCGCATGAGCGACGACGCGCGCCGCGTTCACGCCGACGGCGTAATCGGCTCCGATATTCATATGCGCGTCGAAGAGGTGACAGCCTATCGCCGCAGACCCTATAGCAATGAATCCGAGGCCATTGAAGATTACATCGTGGAGTTCTTTGCGTTCGGCACCACGGTTGCCGCGATCAGCGAGCGCCACGAAGTACCTAAGCCGCGTCTGGTCGTTGACCTGGAAGACTATCCGCCCAGCATTGAATAAGAAGGAGCAACCATCATGGCAGATAAGCTCGACGTTCAAGAAACACAGCCCGGCGGCCCATTGGAGGGTCTGCCTCAGCACGCTTTGGAACGCTTGCAGCGCATGCGCAGTCCATCCGGCAAAGGGGGACTATTTACCAGCGACCTTTCGATCAATGAGTTTCTGCTGGTCAAGGCGGCGGGCTTCGATCCGGTGGGGCTGGTGGTCGGTTCCAGCATCTATCATATCGGCTATCAGTTTGCCAACATGATGCGCAACCAGGAGATGGAGGTACTGTCGCAGGCGATGTATCACGCCCGCGAACTGGCGATGACGCGCATGGAGGAAGAGGCCAACGCGCTGGGAGCAGACGGCATTGTGGGTGTGCGGCTGGAGGTGGGCCGCTACGAGTGGGGCCAGCACCTGGCCGAGTTTCTGGCAATTGGCACGGCAGTGCGCAGCCGCGACGGCAAAAATCACCGCACGATCAAGGGCATGCCCTTCACCAGCGACCTGTCCGGCCAGGATTTTTACACGCTGATCCAGGCAGGCTATATGCCGGTTGGGCTGGTGATGGGGTCGTGCGTCTATCATGTCGCGCATCAGGGGCTGGGTCAGTGGTTTAAGACCATCGGCAACAACACCGAAATGACCAACTATACCCAGGCGCTCTACGACGCCCGCGAACTGGCGATGGAGCGCATGCAGGCCGAGGCCACGTCGCTGCGCGCGGAGGGCATTGTCGGCGCCCAGATTCACGAGAAGTCGCACGGCTGGGGCAGCCATGTGATTGAATACTTCGCTGTCGGCACCGCCGTAATCCAGACCCGTGCCGATCATATCATCGCGCCGCCGCAGTTGGTGCTGAGCCTGGACGATTAGCAACCTTGATATACCAGGGCTGGTTCGCAGCAAACGAGCCAGCCCTCAGCAATTGTGAGCAGAGATCATGCCTGGCAGCGGATTTCTAACACATTGGCAACTGACCCAAGAGGAAATTGATGAGATCATTTCTTCTAACCCCAGCTTGCGCGGCATGCTATTTGGCTATGTGAGCGAATACAAGCTGCGAAAACATTGGTTTGCAAATGAGCGCATCACAAATCTGGTCAAAGAAGATGACCATAACCACTTACAAAAAGGTGATCTCTTCTTCACCTATAAAGGCGTAAGTATCAGCGTTGAGGTCAAGTGCCTCCAAACGCATACCGTCAGAAGACTAGGGGACGATGCGTATCGTGGAAAATTTCAATGTGATGCTAGCGATAGGCGCAGAGTTCTCTTTCCAGATGGCACATCTCTTGAGACGACATGCCTGCGCGTGGGGGAATTCGATTTGCTCGCGGTGGGCCTCTTTGAGTTCGGCCAGCAATGGCGTTTTGCATTTGCCAGGAATAGCGATCTTCCACACTCCCGATACAAAAAATACACCCCAGAGCAGCAGCGCTATCTCCTGGCAACGCTGATGGATATTACCTGGCCGCTTCAGCCTCCTTATGAAGCTGAGCCTTTCAGACTTCTGGATATAATCGCCCTGGAGAAACGAACAGGAGCCACAGCCGATAAAATCATGCCTCCTGTCGTACCGCCGGAGGAGTAGGTGATAACGTATCATCCTTCTTGAGGGCCTTATTGCGCGGGTTCTCTCCATTCGTTTTGACCAGAACCAGGAAATACGAGTGATTTTTACGAGCGTGTTCCTGCTTTTTCATGCGGCTGACCCCAGGCTTATTCGGCCTGACGACAATAAATAAATCTTTTGTATAGAAACCGAGCGCTTCACATTCATTGATAATTTCCACATGGGTGAGCCGCTGCATATTAGCGCTGACCTCATCCTGGCACTTGACTATAAGAATGCCATATTTGCGCAGCACACGGTATGCCTCACGAGCCGCCTGAAGATAAAATTGCAAGACAGCATCGTGCCACTTCGGACTACTCTCTTCAAATGTCGTGGGCAGCCCATTCGAGTAGGTCTCCCGAAAGGCCGCGTGTGTCCCCGCACCAGCCAGGTGGCTGGCTTCGCGTCGATACAACCCCTCCATATAGGGAGGGTCTAGAACAACACAATCGATGCTTTCATCAGCATAGGGGAGATTTCGGCAATCTATCCCGGTCTGGATGTCGCTGGGACGCACGACATACTCACCTGATGGCACCTGCTTCCAAAAGATTCCCTTGCCATAGGTGACATCAGCGACAATAGACCCCTTGGGGACATGAAGATTGAGTACCAAGGGAAATACTTCAGCGTTCGTTCCAACATACGCGCTGAAGATAAGGCTGGTGGTTGGCACGCCATCGGGAGATTTTCGTTTCTGGCCCCTGGCATCTGATGGCAGGTCCAGAAGGCGCTTTTGGATCACTGGCAGGCTCATGTGCTTCTTCCTCCTCATGCCTATTCTGCCTGATGCCTCCCTAAATTGCAACAGAGAAATTAGAGATTTCTCATCAACCTCAAATATAATTCCTATCTCCGTCCGCTATCCTCTTTCCAGAGACGGAAAAAGACCGTACTCAGCAAACGATTGCTCTTGCACCACAATCAAAGACGCTTGCCCGACAATAGCAATCACCTCTATAAGGAAAGAGTGATAAGAATGCTTGCCTATAAGAACGACGTAGCGAGCGCACCTGCCGCCGCACCGGCCAATACCTTGCCGGTGCAGGTAGTGCGCCGCGAAGTGCTGATGGATGGGGTGGTGCGGCTCTCCCTGGCAACGCCGGGGACCATCCAGGCGCCCGCTCCCTATCTGCCTGGGCAATTCATCACCCTGGCTCTGCCGACGCAGCGCCAGACCCTCTATCGCTCGTATTCGCTCTGTGGCAGCGGGCGGCCAGGCCAGCCCTGGGTGATAACTATCAAACGCCAGCGTATGGGGATTGCCTCTACCTATCTGAATGACCATGTACGCGAAGGCGCCATTCTCTATGCCAGCCGCCCGCGCGGATCGTTTGTCCTTCCGGCACATTTGCGGCCAGGCACACCGCTAATCTTTGTGGCGGCGGGCAGCGGCATCACCCCCATTATGGGTATGCTCAGCGCGCTGGCGCTCCTGCCGCCGGAGCAGCGCCCAATCGTCCAACTGCACTACGCCTCGCGCAGCCCGGCAGAAACCATCTACCTGCGCGAACTGGAAACGCTGGACCCCGGTTCCACCTGGCTGCGCCGCTGGTATTACTTCTCGACGCAGGGCACGCGGCTCACGCCGCCAAGAGTGCTGGAACAGGCTGGGCCGCTGGCAACACGCGCCCACTGGTACATCTGCGGACCAGCCGCGTTGAAGCGCGATCTTCAGAAGACGCTGGCAGCGGCAGCCATCCCAGAAGAGCAGGTACACAGCGAGACCTTTGCTTCGCCCGCCGCGCCGCTGCCCGTGAGCAGCCTCCTGAAGCAGCATCCAGACGCTCCAGGCGCCGCGCGGACGCGCCTGCGCGTCGCTGATACCGGCGCGGTACTGGATGTCCAGCCGCAAGAAACGCTGCTGACCGCGCTGGAGCGGCATGGCTACACCTGCGATTTTAGCTGCCGGGCGGGCGCCTGCGGCACCTGCAAGCTCAAGCTGCTCAGCGGCAGGGTTGATCCGGCGGGCGAGGCGCTCAGTTCCACCGAGCGGCGCGCGGGCTATGTGCTGGGCTGCGTTGCCAGGCCGCTTGGCGATGTCACCATTGCTTCTGGAGGGCAGCCACCCGCCAGGGGCGCCGCGCCAGCCGCTGCGAGTGGGAGCGCGTTCGCGCGCCGCCAGGCAGCAGTGCGCCGGGTGCGCCTGTTTACGCTGGTGGGCGTCCTGACGCTGCTGCTGGGCACCTGGACGCTGATTAGCACGAAAGCGTTTAGCTCGCAGGTCGCTGCAACATCATCGTCTTCCAGCCAGATGTCGGGGAGCAGTTCATCGTCTGGCGATTCGTCCTCTGGCTCGTCAACGTCAACATCGGCGCCACCAACAAACACCCAGTCAGGAACCTCATAGCGGCGCGCTGCCAGAGTCGGCGGCGCTGCAAGCACAAGTGCCCCTCAGCAGGGTTTGATCTATCACTATAGGAGTTGAAAGAAGATGAGTACGCTGTCGCCACAAAAATATCGGCTGGTGGAACAAACCAGCCGGATCATGGCAACCGATGTGAGCGTGCATCTGGCGGTGACGCCAGCCGAAGAAGAGGCGGCTCGCACCGCGCTCCACGCCTGCATGGAGTGGATGCGCGAAGTGGAGCGGCGGCTGACGCGCTTTGATCCGCAGAGCGAGTTGAGTCAGTTAAACAGCGCTGCTGGCCGCTGGCAGCATACCTCCGACATGCTTTTTACGGTTGTGCGCGAGGCCGTCGCGGCGGCCAATCGCAGCAGTGGCCTCTTTGATCCCACGCTGCTGCCCCAGATCGAGGCGTTGGGCTATGACCGCGATTTTTCCTTGCTCGCCAGGGAGGCAAACGCAGACAGCGCGCCTCAGCGCGTCAGCGCGGCCTCAAACGAAAGCTGGCGCGGCATCCAGCTTGATGCCACGCGCCGCTGTGTCCGGCTGCCCCAGGACACACGCCTGGACCTGGGCGGCATTGCCAAAGGCTGGGCGGCAGATACCGCGCTCAAGCGCTTCTTTCGGCCTTTCGCCAATGTGATCGTCAACGTAGGCGGCGACCTGCGCCTGCGGGGCGAGGTCCAGCCGGGCGAGTCCTGGGCAGTGGGCATTCGGAATCCCTTCACCGACCATCTGCCAGCCGGAGACACTATCGCCATCGTGCGCATGGGGCAGGGCGGACTCGCTACCTCCGGGGCATCGCGCCGCTGGTGGTATCAGGGCGGGCAGCGCCAGCATCATCTGCTCGACCCGCGCACGGGCCGCCCGGCTCATATCTGGATGCCGCCAGATGGTGAGAATGCACAGAGTACCGATGACGCGCATCTGATCGCTACCGCGACGGCACTGGCGCCCACCGCCGCGCGCGCAGAAGTCGCTGCCAAGGTGGCTTTGCTGCGCGGCTATCCGGCTGCCCTTCAGGCAATAGAGGAATCCTGGAAGAGACTTGCAGCCAAAGAGGCGCAGATACTTGAGAAAGAGGGCGTCGCGCTGCTGCTGGTGATGGGGGATGGGCGGGTGGTGCTTTCAGCGAATATGAATGACTATCTTGCAAGCTGTGGAGCAGGAGGTGCGATATGGGGGTAATGCCAGTATCATTGGGGAGCGTGAGCGCTCATCTGGTCACGACACTGGCCGCAGCGGCCAGCGATTCCAATACAACAATGTGGTATCTCACGCGGGCGACGGCGACTGCCGCTTATGTGGTGCTGGCAGTGCTGGTGAGCCTGGGGCTGCTGCGCAGCACAGCGCGCACATCTGGCGGGCGCATTTCCTGGATGGTGGATGAAGTTCACCAGTTCCTGGGCACGGCCTTTGGCGTGCTGGTCGGCCTGCATCTGCTGACCCTGCTGCTGGACCCGTTTATCTCGTTTAGCATGGTCAATTTCATTCTGCCAATCAATGAACCCTATAGCCCACTGGCAGTGGGTTTTGGCGTGATCGCGCTCTGGACCACGCTGGTCATTCTCGGCAGTTCCTGGATGCGCCGCCATCTGCCCTACCGTTTCTGGCGGCTGCTGCACTACACCAGCTTTGCAACGTTTGTGCTGGTCACGCTGCATGGATTGCTGGCAGGCAGCGACAGCGGCACCGTCTGGATGTACGCAATCTATATCGGCGCCGGGTCTGTCGTCGGCCTGCTGACGCTGGCGCGGCTCATCATGCGCTCCGATAAAACCGCTCTGGCCGCCAGGCGCGCCTGAAGGCGTCAGGCATGCTGACGCTGATCGGGCGCTGCCGCGCCCGCAGGCGTGGCCTGGGGAGTCGCGGGCGAGGCTCCGGCTGCGGCGGGAGGATGCGCCCTCTGGCCGACCAGAGCGGTGACAAGCGTTCCAACCGCGTAGAGTATCAAAAAGGAAAAGATGGTGCCTGAGACGACCCCAAGAATCGGCAGGATTGGATTATTTTGCACAATAAGAATCAAAACCTGCAAGGCGCCGATGATGAGAACGATCCAGGCGCCCCAATGGCACCAGATTCCAACCCGGCTCTCAGGCACAGTATTTGGGAGTGGTTGCATCGATTCATTCCTTTCTTCTTGCTCGCCATTGGTCTCTTCCCTGTTGGCGAGATACGCTCCTTGAGTATATCAGCTTCTGGAAGACCTGAAGGCAGGCAGGAACCGGCCTCCTAAGAGGACATATGCACGGGCTATGCCAATTCATCCTATCACGCGAGGGAAGAAATGGAGAGACGCTGCTGGCGCTCCACGACGCTGCCATCACCCGCTTCCTGGCGGGAGAACTCCGCCAGCGGGGCTACATTGCCTGGGCGGGCCAGGAAGCAGGCGAGATCAGTTTACTGGAATGATCTTCAGGCGCTCACTTTTTGCGGCGCGGGCGGCCACACGGTCTGCGCGGTGGCCGAGCCTCTAGCGGCGGTTTGGAGCTGTCTGCGGTCAGGTGGCTTGCCTGGATACCAAGTACCCATAAAGGGATTGCCCAGGCGGGCAGCACAGCCACCTCTTGAGGTCTACCCTTGGTAGCTACTGTCTCCGTTGCCTTCAGGGTGACGCTCAGCCAGATGCGCTGCCAGGCGCCCTTTCGGGTTGCGGCTCTGGCTGACGTGGTAGACACGTTTATAGGTTGGGTCGAGCAGCGCGTAGATAGCATGCTGGCCTGGGGGCAAGGGGTTGGGGATGTCCATCGGGTGCCTCCTCGTGTTTGTTTTTGATGAGGCGCTGGACATGCGGGCGGGTAGGGGCTTAGAATGGGGTATAGCCCTCCGCGTCGCCTTCGGCGGCGCCTGGGTAGTGATAGCCGTATCTGTCTAATGCAGGTACGGTTATCGCTCTTGCTCGGTGGAGAAAAGTATACCTGACCTCTTCAAAAAGTCAAGTCTTGCTGCTGCGACTTACATAATAAGCATGGTGTATTCTGGCGATGGCGCTCACTCTCCCCGTTCGCATCCAGATGCCTGCACCTGCCAGGCAATGCGCTCGCGCACGTCGACTGCCTGCTGGTGATTGGCCGGGGAGATCTCCTCAGAGTAGACTGACAGCGCCTGATGGATGCTGTGCCAGGCTTCGCGCAGCGCCTGGCAGGCAGCGCTTTTGTCCTCCGGCTCAAGGGTGGTGGCGCGGTCCAGGTTAATGAGCGCCAGATTGAACTGCGTCCCGGCCCAGGCAGCGGGCGTATCCTCGCGGGTATAGACCGTCAGCACGCTGCGGTAGACTTGCGCGGCCAGGCCCAGCAGATCGGCGCGCTCCTGCCCGGCGACGTGTCCAGCCCGCCCCCGGAGCGCGGCGCCTAGATTGCTCTGGGTCATGGCCCAGGCGGCGGGGGCGCTCTGGCGGGTGCGTACCTCCAGCGCGGCGCGGTAGGCTTCGATGGCCTGCATGAGCAGCACTTCGCGGATCATGCCATAGACTGAATCCGCCTGGGCGCTGAGTACGATGCCCAGGTTGCTATGGACCATCGCCCAGAGGGCGGGTGTCTCTTCGCGGGTGTAGACTTCGAGCGCGGCGCGATAGGCGCTGACGGCCTGCGAGAGCAGAGCGCTGCGCGCCGCTTTCTCTGCCTGTTCTGCCTGGGTTCGGAGGGCGTTGCCCAGGTTGTTCTGGATGGCCGCCCAGGCGTCCGGCGCGTTCTGGCGGGTGTAGACTTGGAGCGCCGCCTGATAGCAGACGACTTCTTGCTCCAGCAGGCTGGCGCGCTCCGCGCCGATGAGAAGCTGCGCCTGCACGCCCAGCGCCTGCCCAAGATTGCTCTGGGTTGCCGCCCAATCGGCGGGGAAGCGCTCGCGCGTGCGGACTTCCAGGGCCGCGCGATAGGCCGCCAGCGCCTGCTCCAACAAGCTGGCGCGCTGCGTGCCGACGGCCAGCCGCGCCTGCTGGCTGAGGGCATTGCCCAGATTATTCTGCGCCAGCGCCCAGCCAGCGGGTAATGTGTCCCGACTGAAGACTTCCAGGGCCGCTTGATGCGCTGCGATGGCCTGGGCTAGCAGTGCCGCTTGCTCTGCTCCGGCGAGCAGGTCGGCTTCGCGCTTGAGCGCGTCGCCCAGCGCGTTCTGCATGAGTGCCCAGGCAATGGGCGTGTTCTGGCGGGTGTAGACTTCGAGCGCGGCGCGATAGCAGGCTCCGGCATAGTGGCGGTTGGCGCGCAGATCGCCTGTTGGGCGCTGGCTGAAAGCCAGGCCCAGCTTGAAGAGCGCGTCAGCATCCCGCTGGCGCAGCAGACTCTCTGCCAGTTGCAGCCAGGTATCGGCGCTTTCGTCGCCTGATGGCGGTTCGTCCGGGATGGCGGTTTCCAGATAGACTGCTGCTGCTGGCACGATGGTCTGCTCGCCAGCGGCGCGCACCGCGCCCAGGCGCAGAAATCCGGCCTGCGCGAGCGTATCGAGCGCGCTCGGCCAGTCGGCTTCATCCAGCGCAAAGAGATCAACCGCCGCAGCGCGCAGACGCGGGGCGGGATAGTCAAAGATGCCCACCTGGCGCAGCAGCTTGAGCGCTTGCAGCACGCGCCGGGCGGCTGCGGGCAGGGACGGGTAGCGCGCAGCGCGCAGGCCCGCCACATCCAGCACGAGCGAGCCGGGCGTGCCGTCAAATTGATCCTGGTGCGCTTCAACGCCTGCTGTTTTCAGCAGCGCCGCCAGTTGATCGGCTTCTGAGGCGCTGATCTCGGTGAGGGGGATAGTCGCCAGGCGAGCCAGCAGAGGTTCCAGGTGCTGGCGCGTGGCTGTTTCGTCGGCGCCGTCGCGGCAGGTCACGATGATGATGAGCCGCTGGCTTGCGGCAGCCGCCGCTTCCGGCAGGCTGTTCAGCAGCAGCGCCTCGTGCGGGTTGGCAAAGGTCTGGGCCGCGTCAATCCAGAGAACAGCGCGCTTGCTATGCAGGGCTGCGAAGTCGATGGATGCCTGCGGTCCATGCGGCCAGGGTACAACTGTCCAGCCGGTCAGTTCGGCGCGCATGGCTTCCCAGGCGAGCCGCGTCTTGCCCAGCATGGCGCGCCCGGTGATGCAGATGCCCAGCGGCTGGCGCGCTGTTGTTCTGGTCTGGCGCGCTGCCTGGCGCAGCGCCTGGCGGGCCGCGTCATCCGCCGGGCGCGGCAGATAGACGCCTTCGACAACGCGAGGGAGGAAACTATCGGTGGAAGGGTCCAGGCTCTCCACGCGCTTGAAACGAGACGACGAATCGCCGGAGGAACGCGGCATCAGGATCGCTCTCTTTCTAACCATCCAGCACCCAGGCGCGTCCCGTTCACAAGAGGGCGCGTGCTGCTTCTGGCAGGATACGGCAAGGAACGGCAGGCTGTCAACAAGGTGGCAGGGAGGGAACTTTTAGGAGTGTGAAGTTCTGATTTGTCCTCTCAACCCTTGACAAAATATTCTTTAGTCATCTATAGTAATCTCAAATACTGTTTTGATCTTCAAGATCAAAGGAGCCAAAAAAGATGGAGCCATTGATGACCTCGGACGAGGTGGCCGCGTTTCTGCGCGTGGATGTTGTGACCATCCGGCGGCTGGTCAATCGGGGAGAGCTTCCGGCGTATCGCGTCGGAGGGGAATATCGCTTTATGCGAAGCGATCTGACAGACTATCTGCAACGGCAGCGGATCAGCGGCAGCGAGCCATCCGGCAGTGATCCGCTGGATGTTGTGTTCTCGAAGCTGGCGCGCAAGTTCTTCCCCGATAAGCCGTTGCCCAGGACCGATATGAGCCGGTTCACCAAACGAGCGCACAGGGTTCTGGCGCTGGCGCAGGAGGAGGCGCGGCGCCTCCACCACCACTATATCGGGACGGAGCATTTGCTGCTGGGGCTGCTGCGCGAGGGCGAGGGGCTGGCCGCGCAGGTGTTGCAAAAGCTGGGTGTGACGCTGGACGAGGCGCGCAATCGGGTTGAGTTTATTGTTGGGCAGGGCGATCACGAGGCGACTGGCGAGTTTCCGCTGACGCCGCGCGCCAAGAAGGTGCTGCATCTGGCCGTTGAGGAGACGGCCCGGCTGGGTCATCAATTCGTTGGCACGGAGCATCTGCTGCTGGGGCTGATCCGCGAGGGCGAGGGAATTGCTGCTGGCGTGTTGAAGAACCTGGGCGTTACATTGGAGAAGGCGCGCGCTGAGACGATCCAACTGGTTCATGCCAGGCTGGAGGCACAGCCCTTGCCCGCAGAGGCGACGTTGGTGGCTGATGACCAGGAAGCGCTGACGTGCGACCGCTGCGGGGCGCGCTGTCCGGTCTATTTCCGCTATTGTTTCCACTGCGGCCAACTGCTGGCCGAAGACTAATATTTCACCGTTCTCCAGAACTTAGACAAATAGGGCACGCCTACTTGCGGTCTGGTTCCTGCTTCACCGGGGACCGTTTCACGCGAGGCTTCCGCTTCGCGCCAGCGCGTTCCTCTCCACAGGCGTTGTCGGGTAGGGAGCCGACGAGTTGCCATTGCTGGCACTTTTCCGACTCCCCCCCACCGAACCGGACGTGCCTACTTTCGTGGCATCCGGCTCTCCGGTGTCGTAGATTACGTTCGTGCCAGTGACATCTGCCGTTTACCAGTCCACATAAAGCCCTTTCCGCTCGGTTGTCTCCTCATCGGTCGGCCATAGGTGATGTCCTGGTGGCAGTTTCGGCAAACGACCATTGTTTTGCGCTGACGCGCCGCCATCAGCTTCACCCACTCCGGCAGTTCTCTGCCTTTGTGGCGGTTCAGGTCTTTGAGTGCGCGTATGTGATGCACCTCAAGGTTGTCTGTGCTACCACAGTATTCGCATTCATCAGCCAGCAGTCGCTTCTCTAGCTCCGTTCGGCTGCCCCAAACCCGCTGCGGTTGGTCATCCAATTGTGCCTTTAAGCTCCAAGTGAGAGGAATGCCGCCCCACGTTGCTATCAGCGGCTCTTTGCCTGTTCGTTCTACTTTTGCTTGTAGAATTTTGTAGGCTCTGCCTCTTGTGGTGGCTTTGGCTCGGTGTTTCCTGCAGATGGCTGCTGCCGTTGTCTTGTGCTTGTTTGCAAGCGTCTTGACTAACGACTGCTCCATAACCCATTTCAGCTTCCCTAGCCCGCTTAGGTTGTAGGCCATTCTATAGTATTCTACCAGGCCCCGATATTCCGCTTGATACTTTGCAATGATCGTGAAATCACTGTCATTGGTCAGTTCAGCGCGGTGTCTCGGTTTGCCCTCTTCCATGTAGGCTTGGCATTTCTCCTCAGTGACCCGCTGCGGTACGCGCAGTCCGATTTTGCCATTGAGGCTGCGCCGTTTGTCGCGGCCCCTCTGGCTATCTTCGTGCATGGTCTGTATCTCGTATCCCAGGAAGTGAGCGGCCTCTGTTCTCGCATGGGTAACGAGCGTTTTGGCCTGAGAGAGTTCCAGCTTGAGGGTTTCTTGCAGGAACTCCCGTATCTCTTCCTTGATTTGTTCCGCTTCTGACTTCGTGCCGGTAAATCCTAGCAGAAAGTCGTCTGCGTAGCGTACATACCGTAACCGCCTAAAAAGTGGGTCGCTGGTGTCCATCGAAGGCAGTTGCATCATTCGTTGCTTGACTGCCCTGGCTTCCTCTATTTTTCTGGTTTTTCTCAGGTATTCGACCCTGTGCGCCAGGGCACGATATTCCTGGTTACCCCTTCTTACGTCTCCGCGTGTCCACTTGGGAATTAGCTGCTCGGTTACAAACCTATCCAGCTTGTCCAGGTAGATGTTAGCGAGGATGGGGCTAATGACTCCGCCTTGCGGCGTTCCGCTCAATGTGGCGTTGTACCGCCAATCCTCTAAGTAACCCGCGTTCAGCATATTGCTGATGAGGCGTATGAAGCGTTCGTCGTGGAAGGATTCTCTCACTATGTCCAGCAACACCGTATGGTTGATGTTGTCGAAACAGGCTGAGATGTCCCCCTCGATGAACCAAACAACTCCTGTCCACTTGCCCCAGATTTCTCTGAGGGCCGTATGGCATCCCCTGCCAGGTCGGAAGCCATGCGAGTGATCGCTGAACTTTGGCTCATAGTATGCGGTAAGGATGCCGCGCACCACTTCTTGCACCAGTTTATCGGACCACGTTGGTAGTCCTAGCGGGCGCAATTTTCCGTTCCTTTTTGGGATGTAGACGCGCTTGGCTGGAGTCCATCGGTAACGTTCATAGCGGATAGCTTCTATGATTGCCGCGATTTTCTCCTGGCTCATCTCGTCTACCGTTTCTGCCGTTGCACCGGGGGTCATTGCCCCATTGTTTCGGTAGAGCTTGCCATATGCTCGCAGGTAGAAGTCGGGATTGTAGAGGAGCCGATAGACGCGCTCTAAAGGCACTCCTTTCTTGCCGCGTTCACGAATGAGAGCTTCGATAGTTTCAGTGGTTCGCATCTCGCGTTCTTCCCTATCTTGTTCTCGACGACACCTACCCTGCTACCCTTTGTCAGTGAGTAGCTCTGGCCTACTTTCGTAGGCTGCCCCTTCGCCATGTGTCAGGCTTTCCCTGACTCGGACTACTACGGGGGTTCCGTGACCATGAGGCTCGCGCCTGGTAGGTCATCCCGCTTTTACGATTAGTAGACGTTCAGTACGTTTAGGTGCCCGTTTGTCCCTTGCCAGGTTCATTACCTGTTACTTCACCGAAGAGAGCTTGTAGTCAGCAGCCTAAAATCTGACTATTTTCAGTGACACCGCATCAGGTATGCTGCGGCGGGCGTCGGAATCGCCTTATGGGACTTGGGTTCAACAGTCAGTTTCACCATGCGTACAGGACTTGCAGGCCGCACGACCCTACATACCTTCGGGCTTGCCCACTTTAACGGCATGCTGCTGTCCCCTTTGGCTTTCGCCGCTAGGTAAGCCGTTGTCCTAGAGGTAACGCTCTCAACCTCTCCTTTCTGGGAAAGGAATCTACCAACCGCCGAAGCGGCGCACTAGGCTGTCCGACAAACTACCGGCCAGCTTGCCTAAATTGATGGCCGCGTTCAAGTCGCGGTCCAGCACCAGGCCGCATGCCTGGCAATGAAAGGTTCGCTCAGCAAGCGTCAGGTTCGCGTCTCTCCATCCACAGCCGCTGCACGTCTTGCTGGATGGCTCCCACCGGCTTGCCAGGATGACCTGGCTGCCGTACCACCTGGCCTTGTAGAGCAGTTGCCGCTTGAACTCGGAGAAGCTTACGTCGGCTATCGCTTGTGCCAGATGATGGTTGTTCAGCATGCCGCTGACGTGCAGGTCTTCAATCACAATCACTCGCTTGGTTTTCGCGAGCATGGTTGTGACCTGATGCAGCGTGTTCCTGCGCTGATTGGCGATTTTCCGATAGAGTGTACCTAAACGTTTGGCTGCCTTCTTGCGATTCTTGCTGCCTTTGGTCCGGCGGCTGACCATCCGATGCAGCCGCTTGAGCTTGTTCAGACGGCGCTTGAGGTGACGCGGGTTGGCAATGACGGTCCCGCCCGAGCAGGTGGCAAGCGCTTGCACGCCCAAATCCACGCCCACCACCGGGCCGGTATTGGTAGGAACGGCCTGGTCCTGTTCCACCTGCACGCTCACATCCCAATGGCCCGCCTGCTCCGAGACCGTTGCCGACAGCACCTTGACGCCCGCTACTGGCAGATAGCCGCGCTCTTTCAAGCGCAACCGACCCAGGCGGGGCAACTGGATGGCCTCCGGGAAGATGGCAATGGAACCCGTCAGCCGGAAACTGCCGAGTCCCTGCTTCTTGCTCTTGGGCTTGGGGAAGCCGAGCTTGCCTGTGTATTGGCCCCCTTGCTTGAGCTTCCAGCGCCGGAAGAAATGGGCAAACGCGCGGCCCAGGTTGCGGAGGGCTTCCTGCGGCGCGCATTTGGAGACCTGATACATCCAGGCAAGCTCCGTTTTCTTGAGCGCGTTCAGTTCCCGGTGCAGGTCGATGGCGGACGGGCTTTTGCCCGTTGCTTTGTAGCGCTCTTGCTTGATGGCGAGGCCCCAGTTATAGGCGAACCACGCCTGCATGTTGCTTACAGGCGGTGACTTGCTTATCGTTCAGGGCAAGCTCGGTTTTGTAGGCACGGGTGATGTGCATACTGAAGTCTTCTCTTCCAGACAAGCAAAACCGGAAAAAGGGAACGGACGGCTACAAAAAGGACAGACGTGTCCCTGTTTCCTGAAACTATTTACAACCCCCATCTCGCGCCAGATTGCGAGCGCCTGCGCATAATAGCGCTCGGCCAGTTCCATCTGGCCCAGGTTCACTGCCAGGACACCCAGTTCTATCAGAGCAAACCCCTCGCCAGCCTGATCGCCCAGCTTACTAGATGCCTCCCGGCGCAGGGCAACCAACTCTAACCCCAGCCGCCAATGCCCGCCCATATCGAGATAGGCGAAAAGGCTCTCAATGATCGCACACAGCGTCTCCAGGTCCACTTCTGCTCTGGCCGCGCGCCGCAGGGTTCCGGCAATCAGCGCTTCCTCACGCGCCAGCGAGGCAACGTCGTGTCGATAGGTGTTCACGAATTCACTCACCCCAGCGAGCAGCGCTTGTAGCCCGGCCTTTTGTATCGCGGCTGGCTGCTGCTCCCATTCCTCCTGAGCCAGTTCGCGGAGCAGGGGATGCAGGCGCACCCGCACCTGGGGACGCTGGCGGGCCGCTGCCGCGCCAGGCAACTGCGTTGAGCCAGACAGCAGCCGGACCAGCGAAAACGCGGCCAGGTCTTCCAGGCTCCGGCTGGCTGAGGGCGCTTCGCCTGGACTGAGTGCTATCGCGCTTAGCAAGCTGGCGACCAGCGAACGCGGCCAGTCAGGACCATCTGGCAAACCCAGCGCTGCAAAGCGCACACGCTGCGCAGGGGTCAACAAGGCCAGGCTCTTGCCAAACGAAGTACGAATGCTCTGCGTCGCATCCAGCGGATCGTTCAACGTATCAAGAAGCGGCTGATCTGGGGGATCATCTGGTGGATCGGGCGATAGGTTGCAAAGTTCTTCTGCCAGCGCGGCCACGCCGGTCCCCATCATGGCAGCACGCGCAGCAGCGAGTTCGATTGCCAGGGGCAGATGGCCCAGCGCCTGCACCACCTCAGCCGCATCCTGGGTATCCCGCTCAGCATCCCAATTGCCCTGGCGATCTTGATAGCGCCTGGCAAAAGCGCGATGTGCCAGTCGGCCAGCAATTGGTCATAGACCCAGATTAAGCCGGGGAGAGCGACGCGATCATCGCAGCGCACCCAGGTGATACCTCCTGAGAATGCTCTGGGATCAGCGGCTAGATGGTGAACAACCTCAATTGCCAGCGCCGATTTGCCCACCCCGCCCATCCCAGCCACCGCCGCTGCCAGCGCGACGCTCTCTCCATCGCGCAGCCGGTCGCATAGTTCCTGCAACTCGCGCTCGCGCCCCACGAAGCCGCGCACGCGCGGGGGCAATCTGCGCGGTGGCCTGGGCGGTACAGGGAGCAGGCTGGCGCTCAGCAGTTGGTCAGATTCTTGCCCTGTCAGACGGAGCGCCTTCGCCAGTTCTTGCACTTTGCCTCTGGAAGCCGGGAGCCAGACCCCGCGTTCCCAGGCGCCAACGGTATTGAGGTGTTCGCCAATCAAGTCTGCCAGCTTCTTCTGAGTGAGCCGCTGGCGCTTGCGGAAGTGTTTGAGCAGTTCTCCGAAGGGAGTATCAGCATCGGTGCCCATCTTCTCTCCCCCACCTCTAAGTAATAATGCGTACCCAGGAAAATTCACAGAAAATGCACAGATGAACTGTGTATGGGATGACCTATTCTAGCATGCAGAGGAGGTAGCTGGCAACGGCAAGCGCGTGTCTTGTTGCTGGTCAGACAGGACGCGATGAACTGAACGACGTTCTCACATGTGGTGTACCAGCCAAGGCGCTGGTATCAGTAAGGACACAGAAGATACATCAACTGTGCCTGGCAGTAGGTGAGCGGAATTTTACAATTCCTTGATTTCTTATTTACAACCTCTTGCTTTTTGGACTAGTTGCTGCTATATTCGCCTCATAAGGTGATGATTTTCACCTTCTACTGCATTCATGGAGGGTCATGATGTCTACAGAAGATCGTTCCTCTCGTCCTCTCAACCCAAATGAGCCGCCGAAAGAGCAGCCGACGCTGCCCGACCAGTCGACAGCATTCAGCGCAGATCAGGAGGAGCCAACGCTCCCAAAGCTGCCCCCATTTGGGGAACCATCCGCTCGCTCAGCATCACCTGCCGGTGTGGAGGGGTCCAGCACGGCAGAGCAGGTGACGCTCCCTGGAGGGTCGGGAGCGCTGGGCGCCGGAGAGGGTTCCTCAGTGCAGACAACGGTTGCCTCTTCCTACATCGGCGAGGCGTTTGGGGAGCAGTCCCCGCCGCCAGATGCGCAGGTGTGGCCGACGCCATCGGGCGTGCTGTCGGCCATGCCCGGCGGGGCATGGCCGATGCCTTCAGGCCCGCTGCCGCAGTCCGGCCAGCAGCCATACCCGGTCATGGGTCAGGTGGCGATGACGCCTTCTGGCATGGTCAGTGTCCCACCGGCTGGTCCTGCGAAGCCACCCTGGTATCGGGTGCTTGCCAGGCCGCTGCCCTTCTGGGCACGCGCGGCGGGTGTGGCGCTGATCGTTGCAGGTCTTGTCGTCTTCTTTTTTGTGCGCCAGGGGCAGGGCAGTGATTGGGCCGATAGCTTGCGCGATACGGGTCTGGCGGCTGGTGGGCTGGCCGCGTTTGTTCTGCTGGCAACGCTGGTGCGCGCGCTGTGCGGGCTGGCCGCCAGAAGTAATCCCATGCGCCGCAGCCAACTGGTGAGCGCGAGCATCTTGCTGGGCGTGCTGCTGATCTTCGCAGGCGAGGGGGTCGGCCTGCAATCGCCAGTGCATTATTTCCAGGCTGCGACCCTGGAAAACCAGCAGCAGTGGGAGCAGGCCCTGGCAGAGTATCAACTGGCCGGGCAGCGCCCCCCGGACTCAGACGCGCTGGCGCGGGTGTATGTGGAGTGGGGCGAGCAATTAAACGCTGAACATAAGTACATGGACGCTGTCAGCAAATTCGAGATGGCGATGAACACCTATCCCAAAGCCAGCACGGAAGTCAGCCGCGCTCAACGGGATGAGGTGAACACCTACTTTACCTGGGCCGACGTGGCATCGCAGCAGCAGAATTACCAGGAAGCCACATCGCATTACGATACGCTGCTGGGCCTTCCCTACTGCAATCAGAGCTGCCAGACCCAGGCAAGTAAGCTCGATGCGACCGCGTATTATAACCTGGCCGAGCAGTATCTATCCGGGCATCAGTACCAGGAGGCAGTCAACGCCTTCCAGGCGATCCAGACGCGCTTTGGCAGTTCGCCCGAAGCCCAGAAGATTCATGGTGATTGGGCGAAGGCGCTGCTGGGGCTGGGTCAGCAACAGCGCGCCAGTTCGATCTGTTCCAGCGCTATCCCCACCTATGACGAGCTTATCCAGCAATTCGGCGATACTCCAGAAGGACAGCAGGCGCTCAGCGATTACAACGCGCCAGAGCCGGTGACGGGGCGCTTTCTGGGTGTGCTGGCCTATCTGGGCGGTGTGCCGGTCGCTTTTCTGGCTAAGGGGCTGTACAACGGCATTCCAGATAGCCAGTTCTTCGACATCATCAACAATTCCCCCTTTGCGCTGATTGATGCAAGCGGCTACTTTGCCTTCAAACCCCAGCCACAGGGAACATATGACCTGGCCTGGGGATCGGTAGATAGCCAGGGCAACGCCGTCGTCCAATTCGACTATCACACGGATACTGGACAGCCATACTACGTCGCTACAGTCGGTCCCCTGTGCCCATACGATTTTGGCAACATCCCTGACGACGTTCCCTGAGCTTAAACCCTGCTGCTTCTGGCCCACGCCTATCATTGCAGGCCATCCTGCTTTTCATGCAAGAGATAAAGAGGTGTCTTCGATGTCCTCACCAGATCGCCCGCTCGACCCGCTGACCCCAGAAGGTCAAGCAAGCCCCCCAGTGCCTGATCGGTCAACGCTTCATCTCTCGTTTCCGCAGGCGGAAACGCCGCCAGCAGCGAGCGGATCAATCTACGAGCAGCCAACGATCATTGGCTCTCAGGCGTTTCAACCGCCATCTGGCCCACTGCCACAGCCGCCCGGCTCCCAGCCATTGCAGGCGCCATCTGGCCCGCTGCCACAGGCAAGCGGCCAGCAGCCCTGGCCGTCCTTCGCATCAGGACCGACAGCACCCGATGCCCAACCATTCCAGCCGCTGTCAGGGCCAATAGCGCCAGCGGCTGGCCTGATGCCCGTAATGATGCCCTCTGGCCCGCTGCCTCAACCGCCAGCGCCGCCAGTGGTGGGCAGCAGTTCGCGCAGCGGTTTCCGCTGGGCGCTCGCCTTTGCGCTCTTTGGGCTGGTGCTGGCTATCGCCGGGGGCGTCTTTTTCCTGCTGATCCCCGGCCCATCTCCGGCGTTTGCTTCGGAGCAGCATAACTGGGTGGTGAATCCGGTTATCGGGCTGCCCACGGTGATCGTCGGCTTGCTGCTGTTGGTGGTGCCGTTTGTCCTGCCGGTGGCGCTCAAGCCATTGGCTCAGAAAGCTGGGCAGGCAGGCACCAGTATGTCACCAGCGCAGGTCGGCGCGGCGGCTTCGAGCGGAGCAGCGCCGATAGGCAGCGCACCAATGGGGTCAGCGCCGCTGATGGCTGGCTCGCAGCCCTGGCTGTCTTTTGAGTCGGCGCCGACAGCGCCCGATGCTCAGCCATTCCAGCCGTCCTCCGGGCCGCTGCCACCACTGCCTGATGTGCCAGATGGGCCGCCAGCGGGAACGGCTGAACCTTCGCAAGAGCCTTCTTAACACTTGCCTTGCGGCGGTACAGGCGCTGCTTTGCCTGTACCGCCATCCTTCAGCACGCTTTATCACTCTCAAGCATGCCCTTAGTGCCTCTTGATTTCTGCACGCAGGCAGGTTATACTCTACAAAACAAACACAACGATAGCCGCGCCTGAAATTCACAGATGCGGCCATCACTACCCAGGCGCCGCCGCAGGCGACGCGGAGGGCTATGCCGCATTCTAAGCCCCCACCCGCCCGCACGTCCAGCGCCTCATCACAAACACACTCACGAGGAGGCATCCAATGGACATCCCCGATTCCCTGCCCGCAGGCCAGTATGTGATTTACGCGCTCTCGCCTCCAACAAAAAGAAATAAAGTCTCACCCTCTGTTCAAAAATAAGTTTATTTATTGCCCATTCGGACAAAGGTAGAGAGCAAACCTCACACCCTTGATGCAGGTACTCAAGAACTTTGAGCGAATTTTTGAAAGACGCTATCGTCAAGGGTCTGATAAGTGTCAGGCCCTTTAGTCGCAAGGGTCACACGCTTGTGTGACCCTTTAGTCGCAAGGGTCACACGCTTGTGTGACCCTTCATTTGAAAGGAAAAAATAGCAATGGAGGACACTTTTCAGCAGGTACTCATTCCGCTTCAGCAGGCCATCATCTTCTTTCATGGCTATGAGATTCTGGCAGTGCGCTTGCCCAATAATCGGATCGCCGCAGCCCTCAGCTCGCTGTGCGCCATGCTTGGAATTCGTCCGCATGGGCAGGCAGGACGCATTCGTAGGCGGAAGGATTTAGCTCAGCATTTATTGCTGGCGCTCGTTGAAACATCTGGTGGACCACAGCGCATGGATGTTCTCGTGGCTGAAGCCATTCCTTTCTGGGTTCTAGGAGTGCAGGTCGAACAACTTGCCCCTGAAAAGCGGCCCATGATTCTGGCATTGAAGGAAGAAGCCGTAGAAGTCCTCTACCGCCATTTCTTCCATATTGACCAGGCGCCACCTCCGCCGCCGGAGCAGCCAACAACGTCGCCTGATTCGCCCAGAGCCTTGCTCCAGCAGGGGTTTCACCTGATTGGCAAAGCGGTGCAGATGCTTGAAGAGAAGCAGCAAGCAACAGATGAGCATCTGGCAGCACTTGAGAGCCATCAAGAGGTTTTTGAGGAACGGCAGCAGGCAATAGGCGAGTATATCGTGGAGACCAGGGAGCGTGTGAAAGCTCTGGAGCAGCGCCGGGATGACGCGCCCGGCGAGATGGCCGAAAGCGAGGCGCCATCGGGTAATCAACTACTCTCGCCGCAGCATCTGGGGCAGGTCTATGTGCTGGCGCGCCAGGAGCGCCAGCGCAGCGGCGAATCGGTCAGTGCGCTGCTGGGGATGCTGGCCCAGGAGTTTGGGGTGCCCGACATCAGCGATCTGCCCGACAGCGCCTGGGATGACGTGCTGGGCTGGTTCTGGGAGCGGCAGCGGCGCGGCTGAAAAGCTGCCGGGCGCACTGCCAGGGTCGGCGGCGCGCCCGACAAGAGTAGCTCTTCAGCCGGATGTGGCATCAGTTGCCTGTGACAGTCTGAATCACGATGCTGATCTGCCTGGGGTCAGTGGGCAGGGTCTGCCCACCACCCGCAAGTTGAATGTCCACCTGGGCAACGCCTGCCTGGCTTGTTAGCAAGCTCTCTGCGTCTTGCTTGTTTTTGCCTGCAATCTGCGCTGCCAGCATCTGCTTCTGCGCGTCGCTGAATTGATACGCCCAGACGCCTTCAGCGCTTACGGAGATGGCTACCGTGCCCTGGTTATCGCTGATTGCCGCGCTGAGCAAATTCGTCTTGATGGTCCCTACCAGGGCATAGCCAGACCCTGGATCATTTGCCGCCTGCTGCATAAGCAGATTCTCAGCCAGCGCCAGCGCGCCATCGTGATCGTAGGCTTCGCCAGTGCAGGTGAAAGTCACGGTGACAGTCACCTGAGATGCTTCATCCCCGGCGGGATGGTTGCTGGTCACATTTGGCTTGCATTGAGGCGTGCCGATGAGCTGCTCACCCGTCTTTAACTGTCCCTGCAATAGCTGCTGCGCATTGGGCTGGTTTTGATTCTCCAGGCTGTTCGCGGCGTTATCAATATCGCTCTGCTGGACGACTGGTCCAGTGGAAGCATCCTGTCCTCCAGTGAAAGGGTTAGGATTTTGCACGCTGTTCGACGCGCCACATCCACCACTCTGCGGAGTAAGCTGATTGCTGAGCGCCAGGCCACCTGGCAGGCCATCGTTGCACCAATCTCTGCTAATATCGAATGCAGCAATGTTGCCGCTGCTTCCAGGGTTGATGGCGTGGGCAGGAACACTGACCGTCTGATAGGGGCCATCAACTGCCGCCGCATCGGTAACAACCTGGACTCCATCATTGCCTGTGAAGACGCTGCCAGCAGCGAGGGTCGCTGAAAAATTGAAGGGATTGGCGACAGTTAATATTCCCGACGCTTGCGTGGCCGGTTTCGTTGCCTGGCCGGTAGCAGCCACTGTCGCTGAATATTCCTGGGTAGTTACTGAGAGTATCCGTGCCCCCACTTGCTGCTTTGAGGCATCCGTAGATGCACCCACGACAGCAGTGAGATTCAATGTGGCGCTCAGATCACTCTTCTTGGGCGTAATCGTCACCGTTGCCGCCGTTGCTGGCGATGTTCCCCCTGTTGAAGCCTGGCCGAGATGAATCAGCCCACCCAGGAAGGCATACGCCACCCCGCCGGAGAGCAGAACCAGCACGACCACCGCTGCCAGCGCGATCATGCCCCAGCGACGGCGCCTGGGCTGGCCGCCGCTGCCTCCCTGCGGCACAATGGGAGCGCCAGGCGATGAAGGCAGGTTCGTCAGCAAGGTATCGTTCTCTGCTGTCCTGCTGGCCCCTGCCGTTGCTGCCCAACCCGGCGGAATATAGGTCGCCGGGCCAGTCGCAACCCCCGGAGAGGCATAGCCTGGGATGGTTCCCTCCCCAACGCTTGCCAACGGAGCAACTGCCTGGTATGGTCCTGTGCTGCCGGGCGCGAATGGAGCGCCAGCAGGAGGCGGGGTTAACTGCGTGGGCGCGTCAAGGATCGATGGCGCCAACTGCGCGGGCGGCGCGGAGGTGAGCGGCGTCAGTTGGGGCGTGATATGCGGCGTCAATTGATTTCCAGCCGTTATCGTTGCGCCCGGCTGGTTGCCGGGCGCGGTCAGCGTCGGCACGCCGGGCGCGGGCGATGCCATCCGCGTGGAGAACGAGCCGAGCGTCGCGCCCGCCCCGCTGGCCTGCGCAAACGCATTGGCAAAGGCGCGCACGCTGCCAAAGCGCTCTTTGGGGTCTTTTGCCAGCGCTGTCAACACCACCTGCTCAACTTCCGGCGAGATGGTGGGCGCCTTCTCGCGCAGCGGCGGCGGCGGCGTGAACAGGTGCTGGCTGGCAACCTCAGTGAATCCACCCTGAAAGGGGCGCTCGCCCACCAGCCACTCGTAGACCACCACGCCCAGCGAATACAGATCGCTGGCCGGGCGCGGCTTACCCTGCAACTGCTCCGGGGACATATAGGCGGCTGTGCCCGCTACCCCCTGCGTCTTTTGCATACTAGTGCTTTGGGCCACGGTGGCAATGCCAAAGTCGGTGAGCAAGACCTCGCCGCGCCGCCCCAGCAGCATATTCTCCGGCTTAATGTCTCGATGGATCAGCTTCTGCTCGTGCGCATACTGCAACGCATCGGCGACCTGCATCAGATAGGGCAGGATGCTGGCCGGTGGGAGCGGCGTGTTGGCGGGCAGGTGCTGGCGCAAGGAGCCGTTGGGCGCGTAGTCCAGCACCAGATAGGGGATATTCCCCTCGATGTCGAAATCCAGCACCCGCACGATGTTAGGATGGACCAGAGCGGCAACGGTGCGCGCTTCCTGACGAAACTTCTCTGCATCGGCAGGCGTGACCAGTTGGGCATGCAGAAGCTTGATGGCTGCCTCCGTGCCCAGATGCACATGCACCCCGAGATAGACTTCGGCAAACCCTCCTGCGCCCAATAAGCGCGTGAGTCGGTATTTGCCAAGCTGTTGACCAAGATAATCGGCCATGAGAGCAACCTCCTGAGAAGAAAAAAATACAACGAACTGCCTGGAGGTTCACAGGTGTTTGTCTCCCGAAAAGGGAAACGCTGCAAGAGCGAAAATTCGCGGCTCACTCCGTTCTGGCACAAACGATAGCGACAGCTTTCGATTACAAGGATAATGATGGTGTATGGGGCCGTCTATGAAACCAGAGGCAGGGAGGATATGAAACAGGAGACACCTGGAATGCTACATTGGGCACGCTTTATAGCTCTCAATTATGCCCGTAGTATATCTTGACTTCTCAGCGCAGGCAGGTTATACTTTGCCAGACGAACACAACGATAGCCGCGCCTGCAAATCACAGATGCGGCCATCACTACCCAGGCGCCGCCGCAGGCGACGCGGAGGGCTATGCCGCATTCTAAGCCCCCACCCGCCCGCACGTCCAGCGCCTCAGCACAAACAGCACAGGAGGCACCCAATGGACATCCCCGACCCCCTGCCCGCAGGCCAGTATGTCATCTACGCGCTCTCTCCACCGAGCAACGAGACTGGAATATGCTGCTGCAATGGTTGATACGTCACCCTTGTGTGATAGGCAATCGTTCAGCAATTGTGGATAAAGGGAGCATCAAAATGGTGATGCCTTCAAAAAGTCTGATACGAGAGCTATCAAGTTCGTTGTCTCCGAATGGAAAGGAGTGTTTCATGAAAAGGAAGGCGTTGATACCCGTAGAGCAAGCGCTGATCCCCTTTCATGGTGGCGAGATTCTTGCAGTTCGCCTGCTTGATGGACTCATTGGCGCTGCTCTTGTTTCGCTCTGCAATCTGCTCAAGATCGCCAAATGGCCGCAATTACGGCGTATCCGTGAGGATGAGGTGCTTTCCAAGCATCTGGTGTTAGTCATCGTGGAAACCCCTGGCGGGCCGCAAGCAACAGAAGTCCTCCTGGCCCCGGCTATCCCGTTTTGGCTGACGGGCTTACAGCCCTCGATGGTTGCTCCTGAAAAGCGGCCCATGATTCTGGCCCTGAAGGAAGAAGCCGTAGAAGTCCTCTACCGCCATTTCTTCCATATTGACCCAACGCCACCTCCCCAACCAGAAAGGCCAAAAGCAGCGCCCCATTCGCCCGTGCAGATGATCGCTGGTGCGATTCAAACCATTGGCGAAGCCGTTCAAATGCTCGAAGCTGAACGGCAGGAAATAAGGGGGCATCTGGCAGCCCTGGAGCAGTGGCGCGAGATCACCGAGGAGCGACAGCAGGCGATGGGCGAGTATGTGGTGGAGACCAGGGAGCGCGTGAAAGCTCTGGAGCAGCGCCGGGATGAGGCGCCCGATGACGCGGCAGAAGATGACCAGCCATCAGGCAAGACGCTGCTCTCGCCGCAGCATCTGGGCCAGGTCTATGTGCTGGCGCGCCAGGAGCGCCAGCGCAGCGGCCAGGCGGTCAGCGCGCTGCTGGCGGCGCTGGCCCAGGAGTTTGGCGTGCCCGACATCAGCGATCTGCCCGACAGCGCCTGGGATGACGTGCTGGGCTGGTTCTGGGAGCGGCAGCGGCGCAGGTAATCTGGTTGCGGTGCCGCTGTCAGCAGATGTACAATGCCCTTATGCGAAGGGGCGACAATGGGGTCGCTCCGCAGAAGATGCGTTGTGAAGAAAGAGAACAAGCGTTATGGCAGCACCAACCAAACCCCAGGCTGATGCGCGCGACTGGCTCGCGCTGGAGAAACAGTATTATCAGGGCACGTTCACCCGCCAGCCGGTAGCATTTGTGCGCGGCGAGGGCGTGCGCGTCTGGGATACAGAGGGCCGCTCCTATCTCGACTTTGTGGCAGGCATTGCCGTCAATATCCTGGGTCATTGTCATCCGGCGGTAGTCAATGCCGTCTGCGAGCAGGCCAAACAACTCATTCATGTCTCGAATCTCTATGTGAATACGCGCCAGGTGGAACTGGCTCAACTGCTGTATGAGAAAAGCGGCGGCATGCGCGCCTTCTTCTCCAACAGCGGCGCGGAAGCGAACGAGGGCGCGATCAAGCTGGCGCGCAAGTTCGGACGGCTGCACCGCAGCGGCGCCTATGAAATCATCAGCATGAATCGCAGCTTTCACGGGCGCACGCTGGCAACGACAGCCGCCACCGGCCAGGCCAAATATCAAGAGACCTGGCTGCCCCTGCCCGATGGATTCAAGCAGGTTGATTTCAACGACCTGAATGCCCTCAAGGCCGCCACCAGCGAGAAGACAGTAGGCGTGCTGATTGAGCCAGTGCAGGGGGAAGGCGGCATCTTCCCCGCCGACAAAGACTATCTGAAAGGCGTGCGCGCCTGGTGCGACGAGCAAAATCTGGTGCTGATTGCCGACGAAGTGCAGGCAGGCATGGGCCGCACCGGCAAATTCTTTAGCTGGGAACATTACGGCATTCGCCCCGACATTGTGACGATGGCAAAGGGTCTGGCGGGCGGCGTGCCCATTGGCGCGATGCTGGCCGCGCCGCGCGCTGACCTGTTTGGTCCTGGCGATCACGGCAGCACCTTTGGCGGCAATCCGCTGGCCTGCGCGGCAGGAGTGGCAACCATCCGCGCCATTGATGAACTGCATCTGGTGGAGAACGCCGCCGCAATGGGTGACTATCTGAAGGAGAAGCTCTTCGCTCTCAAAGCCAAATATCCCATTATCACCGAGGTGCGCGCCATCGGCCTGATGAACGCGCTGGATGTCACTAACGACCTGGCTGCCATCATCGTCAGGCGCGCCCTGGAGCATGGGCTGCTGCTCAACAACGTCGGCAACACCACCATCCGCATGATTCCACCGCTTATTCTGAACCGCGCCGAGATCGACGAGGGCCTGGCACTGCTTGATGCGGTGCTGGGCGAGGTTAGCACCCAATCATGACACCGCGTTCTCTTTCCCCATCGCAGGCGGCAGGCGGATTCATCCGCCTGCTGCCTGGGCTGCTCTTCCTGCTGAGTTTGTTGATTCTGGCAGGATGCAACGTGAGCCTGAGCGGTCCATCCCCATGCCAGGCGTTCGTGACACCCAACGCGGCAATGGAGCCAACCTTTTATAAGGGAGAGCAGGTCGTCATCGATACGCAAGCCTACGCCTCTTCGACGCCGCGACGCGGCCAGGAGGTGGTTGTCTCCGAGCCATCCAATCGCGGCCAGGAAGAGATTCTGCGCATTATCGGTCTGCCCGGCGAAACGGTTCGCCTGACCGAGACGCAGACGTTTATCAACGGCTCGCTCCTCTCGGAGCCATTTGTCTTGCATCGCGGCACGCAGCAGCCGATGCAGGTTACGCTGGGAGCAAACGAGTATTTTGTGATGGGCGATAATCGCCCGCAAAGCGTGGACTCGCGCAGCTTTGGGCCGGTACCTCTCAAAGACATCGTAGCCGAGGTTGGGACCGACGAGTGCCCAGAGGATTGAAGCAAGCCTCTTGCAGCGTCGCCGGGCGAGGGGAGATACCAACGCTGCAAGAAGGCGCCAGGCGTAATCTATTTTGGCATCTGGTTATAGACGGCTAGCCAGTTGGTCGCAATCTCAATCTGCGCCTGTTGCAGCGTAATCGCGCCTGAACAGACCTGATCGTTCAGATAATTCTCAACCTTGTCTTTCTCGTGAAAGCCGGGCTTGGGGCTGGCCGCTTCCGGCCAGAGGTTGGAAATATCATTCGAGCCGCCCAGTTCCAGGCTCACCAGATGATCCACCTCATATTCGCCAGTCGTGTGGTGCGTGATGCCATACTCCGCGTAGACCTGATTCTTCTCGCTCTGCGGCACATTCCGCACCGAACTTGCGTAGCCCGGAGTGCAGACCTGCTCTTTGGTCACGTTCGGCAAAATATCGCCTGGCGTACAGGCAGCATCTTGCAGCCCATCGTGCGCCACGCAGCCTGATGTCTTGGTCTGTTTCCCCCAGTTTGGCGTGCCCCCTGGCGTGCTGCTTGTTGAACTTTGTGTGGAAGTTGGTAGGGTACATCCGCCCAACAACACTATCACCAGCACCAATACACCCAGCACAGAACGAGATCGGATCGCTCCACTCTTCATAAGGTACCCCCTTCGTCACAAAAGTCGCCTCACTCCGATTGCAGCACGAGCCAGACCGCATCAAAACGCCGGGCCTGGAGATCAGATTGCCTGATCCAGTAATAGAGCATCCCGGCATTGGCCCAGCGCATGCCAGCCCGCGCATCAGAATCAACTTGCAGCAGCAAATGCCAGTCCATTGCTCCCGATGATACCCCATTGAAGCCAGGGTTGTCTACCTCACGCACGCCCTGCGAGAGCCGCTGGCATTGCAGGCGCATATCATCCTGAATGGTATCAGGAAAACCAAAGAGGCGATGATGAGGCAGCGCGCGGTCTGTGGGAGAACGCAGCGCCCAGAGCCACTGTTCATAGCGCTCCTGCTCTCCCTCAGCCCAGACCAGGCCGGGAATCTCTAACTCTGGCTGTTGAGAGAATGTCAGTTCCCTGGCGAAGCGCAGCGCGCAGGCATGAAACCGGCTTTCAGCCGGGAGCGCTGCCGGAGCCGATGCGCGATGCAGGTTTGCAAGATCACTCTCCAGATAGAAGATGCGCCAGCCGCCTTCATCCTCCAGGGCTTCTCCGTAGGTTTCCTGGCGCGCGTCGTAGAAAAACCAGAGCATGCCCTGGCGCGGCAGCACGTCAACAGGCTCATCTGCTCCTGTTGACCAGAGATCAGCAAGCCGGATTTGCGCGATAAAGGACTGGGGCAGGCCGCGCCACTCCGGCCAGTCGAATCCAGGCGGCAGGTCGGGCAAGCCACCCAGCTTCGATGCTCCCAGACCCAAGCCAGATTCATCAACCGGCTCCGTCAAAAGCCGGATGGATGGGCGCGCCAGCAGATCAACATGCTCTGCCAGACGCATCAATCCTGCCGCCGTAAGCGCCGCCCGCGCGTCAGCCATGTTCATGCTTATCCCCCTTTTTCTTTCCCATGCCCTCGACCCACCTCGCCCTCTCTTTCCAACCTTGCCCGCACGTTCAGTGCCGCAGGGGTCTGAAGGGTAATGCTGGGTTGCGATTTCTCCACCGAAAAGAAGCAATCTTCACCGTTTTAGCAGCGGATTGTGGATAACTTTGGGGATAAACCCCATAAATTGTGGATAAGGCGCCGAAAATTACAAGATATTGAGTCTCTGGGTGATTGCTATTGGTCTTACTGCTGAGTGTGGATAACTTTGGGAATAACTTTGTGGATATTTTGTGGATAATGTGGATAACTCCCTTTTTCATCGCCCGCCTGTGTGGATATGTGGATAACATTTTCCACAATGTGGATAAATTTTTGGCCTGCCTGGACGCTTGTGTGGATAACTTTGGGAATAACTTTGTGGATATTTTGTGGATAATGTGGATAACCCCCTTTTTCATCGCCCGCTCGTGTGGATATGTGGATAACATTTTCGGGTTTGTGGATAACTTTTGCTGGTCTTACGGCTGAGTGTGGATAACTCGTGGATAAATACCCCGCTTTATCCACAAAATCGCAAAACGGCTGTGGATAACTCTCGGCAGCCAGGCGCCGTTATTCCAGGGTTATCCACAGAGTTATCCCCCGATTTTTGAGGCAATGTGGATAACTTTCTAACTCTGCACGCAAGCTGTTGGCTCTCTCCCTGAGCGGCGCCATTAAATTGAGGCATGACTCAAAAAAAAGTTATCCACGTTATCCACAATGCCTACTACTACTATGTAATAATAAATTTTTAAATTCTTATATTATATAGTAGTAGCAGCAAGCAGAAAATAAAAAACTACTATACAGAGATGATACAATAGGATTGCCTGGCAGGGAGGCCATGAGTTTTGATAGATGACGGTTGTGGGGAACATGAGCGCTTGCGCCGCCAAAAACCTGATGAGGAGCCACACGATCATGCGCAGGAGCAGAGGTGCTGCTTTTACCCTGATGCTGCTCACGCTGTTTTTAGCAGCATGTGGCGAAAGTACCACTGAACCCCAGCCGACGCATCCTACTGCTGGATTGACGCCCATCTCAACGCCCGTTCTCAGCACGACCTTGCTCCCGGCGCGCTATCAGGTGCAGATCGAGCAAAACGTGGCTTATGGCCCGCTCTCAGCCGAGACGCTTGATTTGTGTTTGCCCGAAGGCGCGCCCGGTCTGCATCCCGGCGTTATTTTGATTCACGGCGGCGGCTGGACCAACGGCGACAAGAGCGAGTTTGCGCCGGAATGTAGTTATCTAGCTTCGCAGGGTCTGGTGGCAGCAACGGTCAATTATCGCTTTGCGCCCGCCTATATCTGGCCGGCTCAACTGGTAGATGTGCAGCTTGCTGTGCGCTTCTTGCGCCAGGATGCCAAAGCGATCATGCTTGACCCAGCGCACCTGTGTTCCTGGGGAGCATCTGCCGGAGCGCATCTGGCCGTCTTTCTCAGTGTGCTTAATACCATTCACCCTGGCGATGAAGCCAGACTGCTGGCAAACCAATCTCCAGCAGTCTCCTGTGTCGTCGATGATTTTGGCCCCACCAACCTTGTGACCTATCCCATGACACCCGCTCAGAAGGGCCTGTTAGAACTGCTCTTTGGGGGCGCGACCCTCCAGAGCAATCCTGCCATCTATCGGGATGCCTCCCCTGTCTTCTCCGTTTCTCCTGCCAGCGGCCCGACCCTGATAGTGCAGGGAACCGAAGACACAACCGTGCCTCCCGATCAATCGCAGGATTTGCAGACAGCTTTGCAGAGGAATGGCGTGCCGGTGCAGTATATCAGCTACGTTGGCGATCACGGCTTTAGTGGGCTGAGCAGCGAACAGATCACAGCGATTGAAGCTGAAAGCGTCTCGTTCTTGATGGCGTATGATTGAGCAAGCAGGTGCCATCAACCCATTTTTGACAGTTGAGGGTGTTGCTGCGGGCCTACTCGACCAGAGAAGGCAATCGTGTTATACTGGCGATACCTGGAATTGCTGAGGAATGTAGTGTATCTGGTGGCCTGGGCGAGAGGCTCGTGCCGCGAGGAGGCTTTTCATGCCAGGATTGGAAGGGCAAATACTTGGTGGCTGTCGGATTATTAGACGGCTGGGCGCCGGTGGTATGGGGCAGGTCTATCTCGCTGAGCAGATTCGCCTGAAACGAGAGGTAGCCCTGAAAGTGGTACGCCCGCCGCGCAGCCGGGGTTCTGATGAAGGTGGTGGCGGAGCGCTGGCCGATGCCCCAGAGCGCTTCAAGCTGGAAGCGCGCGCCATTGCCGCGCTGGAGCATCCCAATATTTTGCAGGTCCATGAGTTTGGGACCGAAAATGATCTGATGTATCTGGTCATGCCCTATATGCCAGATGGCTCGCTCTTTGATGCCATGCGCCCCGGTGGCTCCAGACACCGCCTGACACTGCCGCTGGAGCCTGCCAAAGCGGCGCCCATCATCTTCCAGGCGGCTTCTGCGCTGGAATACGCCCATCGCCATAATATTATTCACCGCGATGTGAAGCCGGAAAACTTCCTGGTACGCTATGACCGCGATGGCAAAATGGAATTGTTCCTGGCCGATTTTGGGCTGGTCAAAGAATATCATCCGGGATCGAACACCAACACGCTGGCGGTTGGTACGGCGGATTATGTCGCCCCGGAACAGATTGAGGGGCATCCAGTGCCTGCCAGCGATCAGTATGCGCTGGCAGTAATGACCTATGAACTGCTCGTCGGGCGACTGCCCTTCACGGGCGCGGTGGCCGAGGTAGCGCTGAAGCATCTCCGCGAGACGCCGCCGCCGCCGCGCAGCCTGAACCCAGACATTCCCGAAGAGATCGAGCAGGTGATTTTGCGGGCGCTGCGCAAGAAGCCGCAGGACCGCTGGCCTTCGGTGATGGAGTATGCCCGCGCCTACAGCGAGGTACTCAAGAAACTGGAGCGGCGCTCGCGTGCCAAAGATATTGAAAGCGAAAAAACGCTGCCCAGCATGTCGCCTGCCTCACAGCCTGCCGCGCCTGCTGCATCGGCGCAGGCCGCTTCGTCCCCGCCCGCTTCGCCTCCACCCGCTGTACGCTCTGCGCCGCCCGCCAGCCATCAGCAGCAGCAGCACTATCCGCCCGATGCCGCTGGTGTGTCCCCGGCAGCGCCCCCGGCCAGGCCCCAGCAAAACTACACGCCTGGCAGCGCCAGCGCGTCCCCGGCAGCGCCGCCCGCCCGCCCACAGCAGAACTACCCGGCGCCGCCGCGTGCCCCGACGGCTCCGCCGCCGCCACAGTCCGTGTCACCCTGGGCCTCTCACCAGCCGGGTGCTTCTGGGGCTGCGTCGGCTCCCTGGCAGAACCAGCCTGCCCTGCCTCCGCACCAGCCCAATGGGCAGGCAGTAAGCCAGGGCAGTTCTTCCTCGCTGAAGGTGCTTGTGGTTACAGGGGTCGTAGTGCTGGTACTGGCTATCATTGCTGCCGTGATCGTGAGCCGCCTGTAGCGCTTGCCTGGCACTAATTTTCGGATGGGGTATCTGCCGGGTCGCTGGGGCGACTGATCGGGCGCGCGGCATCCAGGGCAGCCAGCACGCGGCTGATGTCGCTTGCAACGTCGGCGAATAATCCTGGCAACCAGTCTTCAGGATGTGGCTCGGCGGGCGGCGTATCATCCTCCTCGTCGCGGCGCCGTCGGCGGCGCTGGTTCGCCGCTGGAGTGTGCCCATTCGGCGAAGTTTCGTCCTGAAGATCGCGCAGGCCCGCCAGTCCCTCTGGATGCCAGAGAGGAATTTCCACACGCTGTTGCAGTGAGAGGGCCTCGGCCTGCAAGCCGCCATCGCCCAGAGCCAGCGCCAGGCTGGCGCGCGTCTCGACGGCCCGGCTGCTATGCTCGCTGGCCCGCAGCTTGAGTGTGCGAATAAGCTGCTGCGTGTTAATGTCGGTCAACGGGACGGCAGTGATATTGAGGTTATACGCAAGCTCCAGCGCCAGCGGTGGAATTTCATCAGTGTGCAAATGGGGGCAGGTTTCATCTGGCTCGTGAAAGAAATCACAGACCCCCACTGCGCCTTCCAGGCTCAAGACCGTATCCAGAGGACTCCAGGTGAAGGAGATGGTGACGGTGCTGCGATTCTCCGCTTCTTCGCAGGTGCCGGTGTGGCAGGTGCAAGCAAACTCGCGTTCCATCGTCTGATTGTTGAGCCAGTGTTCCGGGTGGGTTGCCAGCCCAACATTCTCCACAGCCCGCAGAAAGAGTTGCGTCACGTCTTCATACGTTACCATTGCCATGTTCTCCCTCTCTCAGAGCGGGCAGTCTTCCACAAAGGCTTCCCGCCCATTATTCATCATACTAAGGGCTGACAAAATTGTCAACGCGCTGCTGCTTGCCTGAATAGAACATCAGGCAAGCAGCAATATGATGGAAAGGGCCTCACCAGATGCTGTCGTCCTGATCGTCCTCCATCTGCCTCAACTCCTGAATCAATTGGTCGATTCCTTTGAGGCGAGCAAGCCGCAGCCAGGTGAGATGCTCATAGATGATATGTTCATCCCTCTCGTGTCCACGCTCCAGGGCGTCTATGAGCATATCCCGCAGGATTTCAGAGGCTGATCTAAACCAGAGAATAGGATGCTGCTTCAGAAAGAGGCAGGCTTTCACCGAGTCTGGCTCGCTGAGGAACCCGGTGAGCGCTTCACCCAGAAGCAGGCGCAGGAGAAGCGGCCCGGTCATCGGAAGCGCACGGCCTTTCGGCGCTTTCCTGTCGGTTCGTTGGTGGCTCGTGCTGTCTGGACGTTTTCTGGAGTGGCAGGCGCTTTTAGAACTGGAGCGCCGCGATCTGTTTTCTAGAGTTGCCATCGTTCCCCCCTGGTTGGCTGCTGAAAAGTGTCGATCCCGTCGTAGACAATAGTGACCCAGATACGACCGAGTTTGCGGCGCACCCGGCGCACTCGTGGACGGACCAGACCGGCATAGCAAGTCCAGGCGTCCACGCCCTCTTCCCAATCCCTCTTCATCGCCCCATCGGCTGGCATCCGTGTCCTGGCTTGCAACCTCTCTTCCGGTTGCGCTGCACCCTCCAGCCCCTTCAGCATCATTTCCACGCTCGGCTCGCTGGCATCAGACGGCTGTTGGCGCATGGTGTTCCTCCTTTTTATGAAAGGCGCCGACCGGCTGCAAAGGGCCAATTTTTATAGAGCGAACGCTTGCTTTTGTAATGGTTGGGATGCCCTCACGGGGTACGATAGCTACTAGGGAAGATTATAACATAACCTTGCATGCCGTGCAAGATCTCTTGACAGATCGTGAAAAGTTTGATAGCATTATAACAAGCTATCTATATTAGATAATATAATAAAATAAAAGAGAATAAAACATAAGTTGCCCAAAATCGTGTGATATATGAAAAATTTTGAACGTATCATTCGTAAGAGGATTGACTTATGCCAGCATTTCTGGTATTGCTATGCTGTGTTTACTTCAGCCCTTCGGCACAAGAGGAGCTGCTTACTATGGAGCAGGATGATGCTTTGCTAAAACGAATACGCGACGCTTTGCAGCAATCTGAAGCGCGGCAGCGCCTTCAAGACGCTTATCAACGTTTTCAGGAACGCCTGACAACGGGCATTGGGCAGGCGGCAGAAATGGTTGGCATCAGCGATACCCAGGTGCGTTATTGGGGAAAACAGGGCGCGCTTGCCCCTGCGCGCACCCGCATCCGAAAAGAGGCTAGCGATCACCCCGGCCAGCGCCGCTATGGGCTGAAAGATTTGATGCGGCTGGCAGTCGTCAAAGAATTATTGGAAGCCTCTTTCTCCCTGGAAGAGATTGTCACCTTTCTGGAAGCTGACCCTGATTTTATCCAGACCGAACTGACCAGCCTCAGACCAGAACCTGCGCCGCATCCTCATGTGCGCCAGCGAATCAATCAGGCAAACCAGATTTCTTTCTGGCGTTTTCTCTTGCCGCGCGCCCTCTATCTGGCGCTCTGCTTACTCCACGAGGCGCCGCTGCGCGAAGATACCGGCTTGTGCCTCCCCATTGAGCCGGATGGCTCATTTCCTGCCGGGCGGCCAAAAATTGAGAAAACCGAAGATTTATCTTTGCTGGGAAAAAGCCTGCTGGCCTGGCATGTGCGCGGGCATTCCTTCACGACCTTTCTCGATGAAGCACCCAGACTGAATTATCCCCAGCGCTACCGGCTGCAATGTCTGGATGCGCTGAGTGAGCCAAAGACGGGCGCTTACGCTGTCCCTCATCAGGATGTTCTCACGCTGCTGGGTCAGTCCAAGCCACCTGCCCGGCAGGCCGCGCAGCGGCTGCTGGCCTTTGTGCAGCGGCAGGCCGGGGAATGGATACCCTTTGTCCAGGACAGCATGGCTCCGCTGGTCTATTATGCACCAGAGTTTAGAAGCCCGGTCCTGGGAGATAGCCTGCTGCGGCAATTGGCAGAAGTGGTGGTGGCGCTGGGAGGGGTAAAATCAGGCGCCAGGAAGGGCACGCAGGAACCGCGCTGGCAATTTTGCACGGTCCTCTTGCCCAGAGAGTCTCTGGCCCCCCTGCTGCATCGCAGCCTGGTAGTGCAGGCCCAGAGCGCGCGCTCGCCGTACCACATCGGCGAGACCACGCTCTCGCCCAGCCCACCTATTGCAATCAGCCTGCGTGCCTTCCAAAGCGGCCAGATGCTTTATTATCCCCATATCAGCGAGCGCGAACCGCATGTGTTTGGTCTCGCTCAGGAAGTCTCAACTCGCTCTGCCATTGCTGTGCCGATTGAGAGCGAATATGGCGAGTCGCTGGGGGTGATGTACGTGGCCTCTGCCTGGGAGGAAGCGTTCTCTCGAGAGAGCGATCAACTGCTGCTGCGTATGATTGCCCGTTTAATGGGAGAACTGTTGCTGACCTATCAGGCGCGCCATATGCTGGTTGATCGGCTGGCGCAGGTCATTGAACGCCCCAAAGTGGTTGACCCCTTCTTCAAAGGCTTTGCCACTGAGAGCGATTTTATCGAAAAGGTTGAGCAATTGCTCGCTCAGATTCAAGACGGGCAAACCGAGGGGGCCGCTCAGCATCTCTCATTGATCGCTATTAACATCGATCAACTCACCACAAAATCCTATCAATATGGCGAGCATGCGGCAAGAAATCTGGTGCGCGCTGTCGGACGGCGCTTGCAACATGCCATGCTGCGCCTGCTTCAAGGCAAACCACAGCAGGAAACCTACCTCTATCGTATCTGTGGCGACCATTTCTTGCTCTTGTTAAAGGATGTGGAATGGGAGGACGTATGGAACTACGCGCGCCGGTGGCATAAGGACTTGAAAGAACATAAGTATGCCATTGATGCCGCGCGTGTGGCCGATGAACAGTCTATCCCGGTCAACTTACAGGTTCCCCTGGATGTCAGCACCTCGATGGCCGTTGTGGGCTATGAGGTCCACACACTCAAGGCCATGCTGGAAAGCCTGAAACCCAGCGAAGTCCGTGCGAACCTGACCCTCACGCTGGATACCGGCATCAACCTTGCCAGAGAGGCGGGCCGCGACGCCATTGCCCGGCTGGAGCCGGGCGCGACAACATTTGTGGTCCAACGTGATCCAGAAAAAGAACCAGCGGGCACCTGAAAGCGCGCTGCGCCACGCTCCTGCCGCTCTGACTCTCGCACTTGACAGATGGAGCGGCAGTCAGTATACTTTGCTCAGCATCCAGATTTTTCTCGCGCAGCACACTCTCGCAGCATTCAATGGACCTTTTGACCCAGGCCAGGTAGATTCTCTACCAAACAACCTATAAAGAGCGATAGCCGTACCTGAATGAAACAGATACCGCTATCATCACCCAGGCGCCGGGAGGCCCGACGCGGAGGGCTATCCCGCATTCTAAGCCCCCACTCGCCCGCACGTCCAGCGCCTCACCAAAAACAAACACAGGAGGCACCCAATGGACATCGCCGACACTCTTCTGGTAGGCCACTACGCCATCTACGCGCTCGCTCCACCAGATAAACGAGGTTGGAACACGCTGCTGCAATAGCTGATACGTCGCCCATGAGTGGTAGGCAATCGCTCAGCAATTGTGGATATTGTGGATAAAAAGGGATCGTACTTTACAACCCTCTTGCCAAGTGTGGATAAAGGGGTGATCAAAATGATTCACCCTTCAAAAAGTCTGATATGAGGACTATCAACATTGTCCTCTCCCTTTGAAAAAGGAATCCTTGGTGAACAGTAAGGCGTTGATTCTCGTAGAGCAAGACCTGGTTCCTTTCAGAAAAAGAAGGCTGGTTTGCTCTCCTCTTTGGAGAAAGGGGCGACCGGATTGGTCCACCCTTTGAGGGTCCAGCAAATCTTGACGACCTGGCTCCAGATGCGGCTCTAACCAGGAGTCCGCTGAACGTTTTGAGGAAAGGGTAGACCAAAAGGGGAAGCCCTTTGAGATGAGTTTATCACGAGACTGGAGGAACGTTTACCATGCAAATGCAACCATTGACCCCTTCTACAATCATCGTTGCTCAGCAGCCCATTCTGGGCGTGCGACCGCCAGATGGGTCCATCGGAGCCGTATTTTCTTATCTCTGCACTGCTTTGGCCCTTGCTCCTAATAAGCAGGTTGAGCGCATTCGGCGACATCCTGTGCTGAAGACGGCGCTTGTCTCGATGACCATCAATACGGCGGGCGGCCCACAGCAGGTGAACGTCTTGCAGGTGTGGGCCATCCCGCTCTGGCTGGCGGGCATTCGCTTCTCCGCCGTCGCCCCGGCGCTGCGGAAACGTCTGGTGATCTTTCAGCGCGAAGTGGCGGATGCTTTGTATCGCCATTTCTTCCGGCCTATTGAGCCTGTCGACCAGGCGCCAGATGAAGCATCTGGCCCCGCATCCCAGCAGATTGCCCAGACGTTGGAGAGCATGGACAAGCGCCTCTCTATGCTCACCGAGCAGATGGTCGTGATCACTGAGACGCTCACAACCATTGAGATGTCGCAGTCAGCCTTCGCGCGCCAGAGCGCAAACACCTCACTCCCGGCAGGCACGCCTGCTCCCGATCATCAATCGCTCTCTCAAATATTGGGGCAGACAGGCAGCATCTTAGATACACGGCTGGATGCCATCGAAGGTACCCTGGATTCTGTTTCCGCTCGCCTGGTAGATTTGCTGGCAAACTTACCTATTGATGTCCTCGCGCCCTATGGAAGTATTTTGCCTGCCCGCCTGGCTCATGTCTATGTGCTGGCGCGTGCTTTATGCCAGAAAGATAATGTTCCTATAGCCGAAACCCTGGCCCTCCTGGCAGAGCATTTCAATGTCAAGGATGTCAGCGATCTGCCCGTCACTGCCTGGCCTGACATCCTCGCCTGGTTCAGAGGCCGACTTGCCGGGTAAGAGAAAACGTGGGGCTGCCTCTCCTTCTTTTTGCATCGGAAAAAGAAATCCTTTATGATGGAGACACTGCTGCTGTCCAATTGCTTGTAGCCGATGGTTTATAAAACGCCTGGGAGGAAAAGCGCAGCCCTATGAATCAACTTGCATCAAATCCAACGCCGTTTCAATCTGGCTGGTGGTCCTTTGATCTGGGCGCATATCGTCCCTGCGATGGCACCTACTGTTTTTATCCCTATGCAAGCCTGCCCCCTATCGACGAAGCGGCTCTGACGGGCATGCTGGACTGGCTGGGACCGTTGGAGGATGAGCTAGCCAGCGTGATGGATGTTCACCACGCTTCAGATGAAGCGCTGGGCCGCTTAAAATCCGATATTGAGAAGATCGCCGCTGAGGCAGAGCCGCTCCAGCTTTCCCTGCCTGAAGCGTTTCTGCGGCTGATGAGTTCGCGGGAACTCCAGGATCGCATTCCATCGTGTACGGCCTGCTATTTCTCCCTGGCGGACAAGATTCTCCCCTGCCCAGGCAGCGAGGACGGCTACATCATTCGCTTCTTGAACGACCAGCAGGATATATTGATGTGGTATCTCTATCTCACGCCGCAGGGTGAACAGTGTGTGCTGGTCTCTCCCATTCTGCTAGACGAGTTTGCTGGTCCTGAAAACGCCAGTAATCTCACCGATGAATGGCGCAAAGCGATTCTTGCCAACACTCTTGTCTGTGCCCCGTCCTTTGAGGCATTTATCTACCGCTTCTGGCTGGAGAATACCATCTGGTTCAATGTGAATGGAGAGACATCGGCGCTGACCGAAGCGCAGCAGCGCTACCTCGCGCACTATGACCAGCAGAAGCAGGAGCAAGGTACGACGTTGGATCACGACCTGGGAGACATCGACTGATAGTGCTGGATAGCAGAAGGCTATGAAAAAGGACAGCGCTGATGGATTCTGAGCAGGCAAAAGATCATTCGCCAGCATACATCTTTACCAGCAGCGGCCCCTACAGCGCGCGGGCAGGCTTTGACCACGAGTTGGGGTCGGCAGTGGTCATGCTCTCCTATGCAGATCAGGCGCATCCGGCAAAGAGCATCATGGTTGAGATTGCCCCTGATCTGGGCAGCAATCTGTTCCGCTTTCGTGTAGGCACCCATGATCTCATCCACTGCGAGCCGGAACTGCTCAAACGGCGCGGGTTTACCGGCAACTTTATCCTCTGGCCGTTTCCTAACCGCATGCGTGGCAAGCGCTATACCTATCAGGGGCGGGCATATTCCCTGGAAGCGCTGGAGCGGCCAGAAGAAGCGTTGATTCACGGACTGGTCTATGATCGACAGTGGCACTATGCGCCGCCAGCACTGGGGCCAGATGCCGTGAGCGTCACCACTTTTATCGAGATCACGCCCGAAAGTCCGCACTATGCTGCCTATCCCTTTGAAAGCAAACTCTCACTGACCTATACAGTGACGCAGCGAGGCGTGCGCGTCGCCTATCTGGTCGAGAATAAGGGCACACAGACGCTGCCGTATGGCTTTGGCTTGCATCCCTATTTCTCGCTGCTCTCCGGGAAGGAGCAAACGCTGGTCGCGCTTCCGGCTGCCGTCGTCATGGAGGCCGATGAGGCCCTGCTGCCCACTGGCAGGCTGTTGAAGCTGGAGAGCAAAATGTACGCGATGTTTGATCTGCGCCAGCCAACGCCAGTGGGCAATCTGCGGCTGGACCATGTATATACCGGCCTGGACCCCAACAAGCCTGCCCTGATCTCCTACCAGACTGAGAGCCTGCGGCTACGCATCGCCACTTCACCTGATTTCACCCATGCAGTGATCTTTACTCCTCCTGAGCGGCCCTATTTCTGCCTGGAGCAGCAGACCTGCTCGACAGACGCGCTCAACCTCCACGCGCGCGGCCTTCAGGAGATGGCGCACCTGCTGGAAGTGCCGCCGGGCGCCACGAGCGGCGGCTTTGTCGACTACCTGATTGAAGATGCTTCAACGCCCTCCTGAGCGCTTTTAAGCCCCTGCCCAGCCTGCCTGGCGCATCCTCAGACAAGACCGGGTGTTGCTGGTCTGTGTTCTGCAAGATCAACCGCAGAGCAAGTTTTCAAGCGAAAAGGAGGTGCTTTATGCAGTGCAAAGAGAAGCTGGAGAACTACCTCCGCGAGCATCAGGTTTCGTTCCAGACACAGCAGCACGCGCGCGCTTTTACAGCCCAGGATGTCGCTGCCAGCGAGCATGTTCCTGGCAAGATGGTTGCTAAAGTCGTTGTCGTCTTTGCGGACGGCAAGATGGTGATGCTGGTTTTGCCTGCCTCCTACCGGGTGGACTTCGCGCAGGCAGGCACAGCGCTGGAAGCCAGGCAGGTCCGGCTGGCTGGCGAGGCAGAGCTTGGCGCCGCTTTCCCAGATTGTGAAGTTGGCGCCATGCCGCCTTTTGGCAATCTCTATCATCTGCCGGTCTATGTCGATAAGCGCCTGGCTGAAGATGAGAGCATTGTCTTTCCGGTGGGGACGCATACGGAGACTATGCGCCTCGCGTATGCCGACTTCGCGCGGCTGGTCAACCCGGTTGTGGCCGAGTTCGCGCGCCCTGCTCAGGCGGCGCTCCGATAGTGGACCGCTGCCTGACCATTGGGGCTGGTGGGGCCGCGAGCTAGCACATTGGTACCAAATATGCGAGGATGGTTGACGCTGCGCCGCAGAGCGCGTTAGAGTGCGAGGAGGAGGTACTGATTTGAGATGCTTCGCCCCTCCGCCCGGTCGCCAATGCCACCATCCTGGCCGATCCTGTCTTCGCCGGTAATTACATGTCTGGCCTGGCTCTGGCGACCTATCGCCTGGTTCTGGCTCACACTGCTTTCAAGCTGGCTGACGACCAGCTTTCTTACATTACTGATTACAGCGGGCCGGAAGGATGCGCCCGATCTGCCAGTGGTTCGGCTGGCGCTCGATCATCCCTGGGTGGTCATTCCCGCGTTAGGGGTAATCGCGCTGCTGACCCCCTGCGCGTGGTTGGGGCATCACATCCAGCGCCCTATTTCTCCCTATGTCCTTCAGCGGGTTGGCGCCCTGGCGGGACAGGCTGAGCGCTTTGTGCCCCGTTACCTCCAGCCCTTCTATCTCTATCGCGTGGCCGATACAGAGGCGCGGGAGGGCCTGCGCTCGGCAGCCGAGGCCAGCGAAGAGGAGGCGTTAGGCATCTGCGTGTTTGGGCCGCCGCTGCTAGGCAAGACTCGCCTGGCCTGGGAGGCCATCCAGGCCGAACTCCCCGACTGGGCACTGATGCGCTGGCCCTTCGAGGGGCAGCCTGCGCTGGACCTCGCCGCCTGGCGCGGTAGGCAGATCATCCTCTGGCTGGATGATCTTCAGAAGTACGCTCAGCTTGCCCTGGCGCCAACGCTCAATGATCTACCCCGGCGCTTTGCAGCGGCAGGCGTGCGGGTAGTGATCGTGGCGACCTGCCGCGATGGCGAAGCAGAGACGCGAGCTGCCACACTGCTTGGTCCGCTGCTGGAACGGCTGATCCCCATCCTTCCGGCAGACGTTGGCGAGAATGAGGCTGCCTGGCACGCGACAGCCCTTCAATATCAAGGCATCAAACTGGACCGCGCGCCATTTGACGGCACGCCCGGCTCGCTGGTGCTAAACGTGGAGCGCATGCGCCAGGAGCGCTATCCTGCCCTGCCTAAAAGCGCCCAGCGTGTGCTGCGGGCTATCAAGCTGCTGCGCTCGGCGGGCATCTGGACCTATCCAGAGGCGCGGGTACGGGCGACAGCAGAGGATGTGTTCTGGCTGGCGCCGGACCAGTGGCGGAGCGCCCGAAAGGCCCTGGTGCGGGCAGGCTTTGTGCGGCTGGAGCGCCTATCTGATGACGGAAGCTGCGCGCTGGTGCCTGTGGCAGACATCTTTCTCGATCAGGCGGTGCCGGAGGCCGCCGCGCCTGGCATGCACTTCAGCGATGGCTGGCGCGAACTGGAGAAAAGCCTGGTGCAGCGCGGAGATGCTGACGCGCTGCATGCTCTGGCCCTGGCTTTCCTGGAGCGACGTATCGGCAATCCCTCGGTGAATAAGCAGCACGCCGAGGCGTGTCTGCGCGCCGCGCTAAATATCTACCAGCAGCACAGCGCGCACGCTTCCTGGGCTATCGCGCAGAGCCACCTGGGCCAGACCCACTGGCAGCAGGCGCAGGTAGCCCAGGCTTCAGAACGCGCTACCCTGCTGACGCAGGCTATATCAGCCTATCGAGCGGCGCTCCGTGTCGGGCAGTGGGAAGGGATTGCCTTGCATTGGGCTGAGACCCAGCAGGAGATGGGCGCGGCGCTCAGCCAGCGGGCAGCATTGGCCGCGGGAGCCGAGCGCCTGATGCTGCTGAAGCAGGCAGTGGCAGCCCTGGACGACGCCCAGGCAGTCTATACGCGCATGGAGATGCCAGCAGACCTGGCTCGCACCCAGGAGTGCCTGGGCGCAGCGCTGAGCGAGCAAGCGCGTCTGGCTGAAGGCGCCGGGCGCGCCGCTCTGCTCTGCCGGGCGGTGGCGGCCTATCGCGCGGCGCTGGCCGCCTCTACCCAGGAGGAGATGCCAGCTCATCGGGCGCGCATCCAGGATAATCTAGGCATCGCGCTGTTGCAGCAGGCAGCAGCAGCAGAAGGCGCAGAGCGCGCCGCGCTGCTGGCGGAGGCGCGGGCCGCCCATCAGGCGGCGCTGGCCGTCTATACAGCGGAAGATACGCCGCGTGGCTGGGCCAGCGCGCAGACGAACCTGGGCAATGTCTTGCGGCATCAGGCCGAACTGGCTGAGGGCGCGCAGCGCGGGCTGCTGCTGGCTGAGGCGGTGACGGCCTATCAGGCGGCGCTCAAGGTCTCCACGCGCGAGGCCGCGCCCGACGACTGGGCGATGACGCAGAACAATTTGGGCAACGCGCTCAGCGATCAGGCCCAACTGGTCGAAGGCAAAGAGCGGCTGGCCCTGCTGTCCCAGGCAGCGGCAGCGCACCAGGCCGCGCTGACGGTCTACACGCGAGACTATCTGCCCATCGAGTGGGCAGGCACGCAGTTGAATCTGGCGCAGGTCTCTTTCGCCCGCGCGTCCAGCCTGAAGGGAAGGCAGAAAGCAAAGCAGCAGGCGCTGGAGAAAGCGCAGAAAGCAGTTACTGAAGCGCTGACGGTCTTCACTGCCGACACAGCGCCAGAGTATTATGCAGAGGCAATCGCTCTGCGCCAGGAGATTGAAGCGCGGCTGGCAAGAGTACAATAAATATGCCACGAGGCGCGCCTGGCGCGCTTTTTCCGTTTGGTTTGGCCTGTGCTAGAATAGTCTGTGAGAGGTTTTCACTCCCTGGAAAGAGGGCTGTGCAATGGGTCGCTACACCATCACGATAGAGCCGGGCATGCTTACCAGCGCCGATGAATACGCCCATCTGCCAGATGAGCCAGGCTGGCGCACAGAACTGACCGATGGGAGAGTCATTCGTATGCCGACAGTGAAAGATCATGCACATGGCTGGATTATTGACAACCTGACCCGGCGGCTCTCCCCCTATATTTATGATCGCCAGTTAGGTCGTCTGACGTACAGCCAGGAAGGGTGCGATATTAGCTCCCCTGGCGCTGAAGGGGAGACGGTCTGGGCACCCGATCTGGCCTTTGTCTCCAATGAACATCTGCCCATGGTGTGTGAAGCCCGCCAGCGCAAAAAGTACCCGCGCCTGGCGCCTGATCTGGCGGTAGAGGTCATTTCTCCCTCGCAGACGCACAGTGAAGCGATCAGTAAAGTGGAGCGCTGGTTGGCCGCTGGCGTGCGCCTCATGTGGGTGATCTGGCCGGAAAGCCAGACGGTCGAGGTCTGGCAGGCTGATGAACCCATGTCTGCCCTCGGCGCGTGTGATCGGCTCGATGGCCTGGAGGTCATCCCTGGCTTTAGCATGCCCGTCGCTGAATTGTTTGTGTTCTAGCCCCGTCCCATGAGTTGGCCCTGTCTACCACAGCGAAGAAGATTTCTTGACATGCTTCGCTCATATGCTCTTCTCGCTTCAAAACTCCCTGCTTTCCCTCTTGACAATACGCCCGCCAGCCAGTATACTCTAAGCATCAACCTTTCGTGATCTGTGCGTAGGTTTTGATAACGCGCAGCGCACCTTGACAAGAAACGTTACCGCGTGGTCCCGCCAGCCACACAAGCCGACGGGCCACTCGCCGCATCCCTGGACCAACCAGGAGATGGGCCGGACTATTGTATCACTGAGCCAATTTTTCTGCTCCCCGGCGGCATTTGCCCGCTCCGAAGGAGGCAGAACAGACTCAGCCCAACTGCTCAATCGGCCATCTCCAGTGGGTGAGGCGAAGCGTTTTTTCCGGCAATCCGGGAGGGCCTGGCATCGCGCCAGACCTCCTGCCCTTGCCAGTGAAACAGCGCTTACTCCGTCCAGGAGATGGCCGTTTTGTTGTTGCTGGTTTTCCGTCTGCGCCACTAGAACGCCGGTCAAGCAATCGTGTTTTCGTCCGGGCCTGTGCAGGCGGGCTTTGTGTCCTCTTGGGGACTCTAGCCGCGAGTTGGCTCGCCAGGCAAGCCGCGCAAGAGATTGCTTGATCGATGCTTTAGCTCCAGAGGAGTGTGTCGCATGTGGTTCTCAGTCGAAGAAGTGCAGTCGTTCCTTGGTGCGCGCTGGTCCCTGCCCATCCGGCGCGTGTGCCTGGGCCTCTCGGCCCAGATGCGTCAGCTTGTCAGCGCCAACGATACTCTGAAAACCCCGGCCTGGGCTAAACCGGCCTGGCTCCAGCTCCAGATTGGGGAGGCCATCGCCGCACGCCTGGCCTGGCAAGCCACACAGCCGGGCGAGGTCCGCTATCGCTTTGGGCGGCGCTCGGAGCCGTGCTGGAGCCAGTCTACTATCCTGCCCTACGAGCGGCGCGCCCTGCATCGGCTGGAGGATGAGGCGTTGTTGGTCCTCTGGGGGATGGACCTGGAGCGGCTCTATCGCATCGTGCAGATGCACTATTCAGACGTGGGTGAAACACTCTGGACGCTGACGCTGCTGGGAACCTGCGCGCATCTGGCGCAGGTCTATACCGAATTCAAGCGGCGCTGCAAAGCGCGCCGGGCGCGAGAACTGGCGCAGTGGGCACTGCGTCTCTTTATCACCTGGCGCGCCGATGAGGCAGCCTAGGGGTGGGATTTACGCGGGCTTCGCGCCCAGGCGCTGCTTGAGTTCCCCCAAGGGTTTGCCAAAAAAGCGTTGTGGCTCGGCCAGCATCGTAGGCATATTGCCCTCTAGCGCGTGTCCGGCGGCAATGCAGGCCAGGCCACTGCCTGCCAGTGCCAGCGATACCTTCCAGCGGCGCCCAATCAGTGCCAGCGGCGAAATTAGCAGCAGCCCATAGCCGACCCCATGCGCTGCTCGATTGAGCGGATTGCGGTGTCGGCTCATATACCAGCGCCCCCACTCCCCCCAGCTTTCTTCGGAGCCTTGCGCCAACGGCTCTAAGCCATCGACCACCACTGGCGGCATTCTCTGTGGCCGCCGCATCATTTCAGGAATCTTGATCTGATTCTTCATCGGACTCTCCTGGCGCGTGATCTCAAACGGGCGGGCAGCGCTTCAGCACGCTGCCCTTTTCTGTTGCCCTGCTTATAGCATACCACATCCTGTCTATAGCTCTGCAACAGTGCTGCTGTCCTTACAACACTAGTAGCCATCAATCACCTCTTTACATGCGATTCAAAATAACGACGCTCGCACCGGGCAGGCATCTCATTTACCCTGCTCAACCATAGTAACGCATGAGATCGAGAATTGGCACACATCACACGGCAGCCTCGTGATACAATGAGAACGGTTTTCTTCCCGCTGCCTGGTAGCAATCAGATTGATGCCTGGCATGCGCGCTCCCTTGGGCAGCCCGCCCTCACACTCAGGCGGCTTCAATGCCAACATCCAACCATAAAGGAGCTGTTCTTTCCTATGCCTGACGCCACCAGACTCCATGAGATCGATCAATATATCGTAGAGCATCTGGATGAAACCCTGCGCGATCTATCGGTCCTGTGCCGCCAGCCCAGCGTCGCGGCCCAAAATTACGGCATCACTGAATGCGCCGAACTGGTCGCCTATCTCCTGAAGCAGCGCGGCTTTGCCGTACAAATCCTGCCCACCCCCGAAGGGGCGCCCGTCGTCGTGGCCGACGCGCCCGGTCGCAGCGGCAAGACCATGCTGCTCTATAACCACTACGACGTGCAGCCCGCCGAGCCGCTCGACCTCTGGACCACGCCCGCCTTCGAGCCAGACATCCGCGACGGCAAATTTTTTGCGCGCGGCGCGGGCGACGACAAGGGGCACATCCTCTGCCGACTGGCCGCGCTGGATGCCTTCCGCGCCGTCGAAGGCGAGTATCCCTGCCATATCAAGTTCATCATTGAGGGCGAAGAAGAGATTGGCAGCCCGCACCTGCCCGACTTCATTGAGCAGCACAAAGACATCCTCAAAGGCGACGCCTGCCTCTGGGAGTTTGGCGGCGTCGATTACGACGATGCCCCAGGGATGATCCTGGGCATGCGCGGCATCTGCTATGTAGAGTTGAGCGTCAAAACCGCCAAACTGGACGCACACTCCGGCATGGCTGGCAGCATCTTCCCGAACGCCGCCTGGCGGCTGGTCTGGGCGCTGAACACGCTGAAAGACCAGAATGAGCATATTCTGATTCCTGGCTTCTATGACGCGGTTTTGCCGGTCACTGAGCGCGATATGGCGCTGCTGGAGGCGCTGCCCTCCGAGGAAGAGCAGATCAAGCGGACGTATGGCATCAGCGGCTATCTCAAGGGCCTGACGGGCGTAGAACTGCGGCGCGAGGCGATCATGGTCCCCACCTGCACGATCTGCGGCATCACCACCGGCTACCAGGGGCCAGGCTCCAAGACGGTCTTGCCAGCGGAAGCCTCGGCCAAGGTGGATTTTCGGCTGGTGCCCAATCAAGACCCTGCCGATATTGTCGCCAAGCTGCGCAAGCATCTGGACGCCCAGGGCTTCAGCGATATTCAGATTCATCAGCATGGCGGCACCAAACCGGCGCGGGTCAGCCCTGATGATCCCTTTATCACCATTTGCGCCCAGGCAGCCGAAGAAGTCTATGGGAAGCCTGCGCGCATTGCGCCGCTCAGCGGCGGCTCCGGCCCCATGTATCCCTTTGTACATGTGTTGGGCGTGCCGGTTGGAGAAGCAGGCATCGGCTATCCTGGCGGACGCGCCCACGCCCCCGATGAAAACTTCCGCCTGGATGATTTCATCAAAGGCGCGCAGCACACCGCGCGCATTCTGGCGCGCTTCAGCGAATAGGGAGGGTGCGCGCCATGCAGCCAGCGCTCAGCGATACATCGCCTGAAGCGGAGCGGGTACAGATCGCCCTGCTCCGCCAGGCGTCCATTGCCCGGCGCTTGAGCCTGGTTTCTGACCTGAGCCAGATGGTCCTTCAGCTTTCCTGGCAGGGCCTTTGGCGCGCGCATCCAGACGCCAGCGAGTGGGAGATACGCCTGCGCTCGGTGGCGCTGAACTATGGGCAGGCGGTCGCAGATAGCCTGGCAATGGCCCTTGAGGAGCGGCAGATCATGAGCATTCCACCCACCATTCTGACGGCGATAACCCCGGTGATAGAGGTGTTCGAGCAGTTGGGGGTGGCCTATTATATTGGCGGATCAGTTGCCAGTTCGCTGCATGGCTTGCCCAGATCAACGCTGGATGTGGACGTGATTGCTGATCTGCGTCTGGAACATGTTCAGCCGCTGGTGGCGCGGCTCCAGGACACCTACTACCTGGATGAAGAAGCGATCCGCGCAGCGATTCAGCACCGCGCCTCGTGCAATCTTATCCATCTGGAAACGATGCTCAAAGTAGATATTTTTGTCCTGAAAGCGCGCCCTTTCGATCAGGGAGCCTTTCAGAGAATCCAGCAGCATCAAGTCAGCCAGACTGAGCCTGCCCGCATGCTTGCGCTTTCTTCGGCTGAGGATGTGGTGCTGGCAAAGCTGGAGTGGTACAGGATGGGCGGCGAAGTCTCTGAGCGCCAGTGGAACGATCTGCTGGGCATCCTGAAGGTGCAAGGCACAGCCCTTGATCTCCCCTACTTGCGGCATTGGGCCGCCGACCTGCAAGTGACTGATCTGCTGGAACGCGCCCTTGCTGAAGCCCATCTGGGACAATAACCTGGCTTTGCCAGAGTCAAAGCGCCTGCCGAGCAAGAGCAGGTAGCCCCTACAGATAGCCCCTCGTCGGCGCTATCATCTCCTCTTTTTTGAGCGAAGAAGGGTATTGATTTTTTCAAGATAGTATGTTATAAAATTTAACATATATCCAACGAAAATAAATCAGCGCCATCAAATCATTGAAGTGTCCTTTTGGTGAAAGCAGGCGTGTATGTCAACTACCAGCGACCAACCGGCAGCAACTGACGAGGCGATAGCCTCAGCCGAGGCTCAGCCCGCCAAATCGCCGTCGCTCTGGCGCAATCGGGATTATCTCATCCTCTGGAGTGGACAGACCATCTCCAGCTTTGGCAGCAACATCTCCGGCTTTGCGTTTCCCTTGCTCGTCCTCTTTTTGACTGGCTCGCCCGCCCAGGCGGGCTTTCTGGGCGCGGCGCGCAGCATCCCCTATCTGGTCTTGAGCCTGCCGGTGGGCGCGCTGATTGATCGCTGGGACCGCAAGCGCGTCATGATCCTTTGCGATACAGGCCGCGCGCTGGCGCTGGGCAGCATTCCCCTCGTCTATGCCGTCTTTGGCACCGTGCCGCTGGTGCAGCTCTATCTGGTGACGTTCATCGAAGGCTCGCTGTTTGTCTTCTTCAACATCGCCGAGGTAGCCTGCCTGCCGCGCGTGGTGACGAAAGAGCAGCTTCCTGCTGCCAGCGGACAGAACCAGGCGTCGGAAATCACCGCCGTGCTGGCCGGTTCGCCGCTGGCGGGCGTTCTCTATTATAACGTCTCTCGCCTGATGCCGTTTCTGGCCGATGCTGTCTCCTATGTTGTCTCGGTGGTCTCGCTGCTCTTCATTCGGGCAGAGTTTCAGGGCGAGCGCACGGCAGAGCGGCGCAGGCTGCTCGCCGAGATTGGCGAAGGGCTGCGCTGGCTTTGGAACCAGCCGCTCATCCGCTTTATGGCGGTTCTCACTGGCGGCCTGAACTTTACCTCTGGCCTCTTCCTGATTATTATCGTGATAGCCCAGCGCCAGGGCGCCACGCCTCCCACCATTGGCCTCATTCTGACCATCGGCTCGATTGGCGGGATTATTGGTTCAGTCATTGGCCCCCCCATCCAGAAGCGCTTTAGCTTTGGCGCCGTCATCATCTCGATGGTCTGGCTTCAAGCGATCTCTCTGCCCTTTTTTATCATTGCCCCCAATGTCTTTTTGCTGGGTGTCGTTGCGGCGGTTGGCTGGCTTACCGGCCCGATCTATAACGTCGTGCAGTACAGCTACCGGCTGGCGCTGATCCCCGATGAACTGCAAGGCCGCGTCAACAGTGTCTTCCGGCTGCTCGCCTTTGGCTTTATTCCAGTGGGCCAGGCGCTGACAGGCGTGCTGCTTCAGTGGCTGGATGTTGTCCCTACCATTCTAATCTTTACCGGGTGCCTGGTCGCGCTCTCGGTGGCAGCGACCATCAACCCGCATGTGCGTCGCGCGCGCCCGCTGGCTGAAGTGAAGCCCAATGGCTAGAAAGGAAACCAGAATGCAGAAATTTACCAGCACCGAAAGCCAACAATTTACCGTGACAGAGACGCCGCGCATCATCATCAGGAATCCTGTTGGGGCCGTTGATGTCCTGGCTGGCGAAATCAATCAGGTGACGATTCAGGCCACAAAAGAGGTGCGCGCCCGCTTTGCTGAAGAGGCCCAGGCGGAACTGGAGCAGATTACCCTCGGCATCGAGCAGAAGGGCAACATCGTCACAGTGGATGTGCATCTGGGGGAGCATCCATTTCCCTCCTGGTCGGAGCGGCAGGTGCGCCTGCTTGTAACCGTACCAGAGCGGGCTGATCTAGAGGCTGATGTGAAAGCAGGTCGCTTCCATGCCTATGGCTTCACCGGGAACGTTCAGGCGCAGGTGGCTGCTGGCAAAGCCGAACTGCGCCGCGTCACGCTGGCTCAGCAATCGCGGCTGCTGGTGCATACCGGCAAGGTTGACCTGGACGGCGCGCTGACCACTGGCGCCTCGCTGGATGTCCAGGTGCATGTTGGCAGCGCGGCGCTCCGGCTGCCCGTCGAAACCTACGCGCATCTGGACGCCAGCACGCACATTGGCGGCATCCACATTTCCGGCTGGCCGGTGGCCGTCTGGCGCCATCATCTCGGCGCGAGCGCGGCGGGCGATATGAACCCGGAGCCGGTTGGTGCCCTCAGCGTCCAGACCGATGTGGGAGGCGTGAGCCTTTCAGCATATTGATCCGTTCTGAAGGCGGTGCCCCAGGCACGCGACCCTCCTGGGGCGCCGCCGACTCTTGCGGCGTTGCTCCGCCCACATCCTCTGGCGCTTTGGCGTGCTGCTGGCCGCTCTCCGCGCCCCCTCTTGATGGTATCGCCCGTCAGGTGTATCATACACCTATCACCCTGGCGCTCTGTTCATAAGGAAGATACCGTCTATGGAAGCCGCCTCATCTGAACCCTTCGGTCAACTGCTCAAGCGCTACCGGCGCGCTGCCGAACTTACCCAGGAGGCCCTGGCCGAGCAGGCAGGTTACAGCGCCATCTATCTGCGCAAGCTGGAGAAAGGTGAGCGGCTTCCGCTGGCCTTCACGGTAGAGGCGCTGGCCGATGCCCTGCGTCTCTCTCCCGCCGAGCGCGCCAGCCTGCGGGCAGCGGCGCGCCGTCTGGAGTCTTCTCGCTCCTTACAGCGCCCACTGCGGTCAACTGCTGGAGGCGCGCTGTCGCCCCTGGCAGGGCGGGCAACTGAACTCGCCGCGCTGAAGCGCCATCTGGCCGGAGAAGGACCACCCCTGCTTTTGCTCGCTGGTGAGCCGGGCATCGGCAAGACGCGCCTGCTGCAAGAGGTTATGCTCTGGGGCCAGGAGCAAGAGATGAACGTTCTCAGCGGCGGTTGTCACCGCCGCAGCGCTCAAGAACCCTACGCCCCTTTTGTCGATATGCTGGCGCGAGCGATCACCCGGCGATCACCAGCCGAGCGGAAAGGGGCATTAGAAGGCTGCGGCTGGCTGGCGCGGCTCTTGCCTGAACTGGCCCAAGAAGGGCTATCCACGCCCAACCTGATGCTGGCGCCCGGCCAGGAACGCCGCCTGATGTTTGCCGCCGCTGGTCAGTTTCTCATGAATACTGCCGGGCCAGCCGGAACACTGCTGCTCCTCGATGATTTGCAATGGGCTGGTGAGGACGCGCTTGATCTGCTGGCAAGCCTGCTGCGCTCAGAGGCAGCCCGCTCGCTGCGTGTCGTTGGCGCGTATCGTCTGACGGAGACACGCCCAGCCAACCCACTGGGCCACCTGCTGGCTGATCTGGCGCGCGAGGGCCTGGCAGCCCGCACTGAGCTTGGCCCGCTGAATGCCGATGAAGCGGCCATCCTCCTGAAAGACCTGCTGGCCGACCTGGAGCCAGAACACCAGACGCGGCTCACCGGCCAGGTGCTGCGGCGGGCCGGGGGCGTACCCTACTTCCTGGTAAGCTGCGCCCAGGAACTCCGCACCAGCCTCGCGCAAGGCCAGCCCATCAGCGATTCGGAGCAGGCCATCCCCTGGAATGTTGTTGAGAGCATTCGCCAGCGCGTGGCGCTCTTGCCAGAGGCCGCGCAGTATCTGCTGGGCGCCGCCGCCGTCGTCGGGCGCGAAGTGGAGCGCGCGCTGCTGTTTGCCCTGGCCGCGCCGCTGGAATGGGGCCAGCGCGACATCCTGGCCGCGCTGGATACGATTTGCCAGGCGCGGCTGCTGGTCGAGCTAAACGAAGAGCGCTACGCCTTTGCCCATGACCTGATCTGGGAGGTGGTCGGCGCCGATCTCAGCGCGGCCCGCCGCACGGCCCTCCACCAGCAGGTGGCCGAAGCATTAGAGCAGCAGCCAGACCCCGCCCCTGTCGAGCGCCTGGCCCATCATTATCATCGGGCGGGCCGCCTGGACAAAGCGGCCATCTACCTGGAACGCTCAGCAAACCGGGCCGAAGCCATGTATGCCCATATCGAAGCCGAGCGGTTCATTCGGGAACTGATCGATTGCCTGACCCGGCTGGGACGCGATGCCCAGGTCATCGAGGCACGAGAAAAACTCTGGAATATTCTGGTCAAACAGGCGCGCTTTCATGATGCCCTGGACATCTTGCAGCAGCTTCTTCCATTCTACCAGGCGTCCACTGATCTTGAAGGTCTGGCGCGCATCATGGGAAAGATTGGACAGACCGAGGCAACACGCGGCAACTCCGATGCCGGGATCGCCCTGATCGGACCCTGGCTGGCTTCGCCAGACGCGCAAAAGCTCTCTCCGCAAACGCGCGGCGCGCTGTACGCCACGCTGACCTTTCTCTTCCAGAACAGCGGGCGTTTCCCTGAAGCCCTCAAGGCAGCCGAACAAGCCCTGGCCCTCATCGAGCAATCAGGAGACGAACGGCTTCTGGGGGTAGCGCGCTGGTACCTGGGCCGCAGCCTGATGCTCCTTCAGCGTCTCAATGAAGCAATCCCCTATCTGGAAGCGGCCATCCCCCTGGTGGAGCGAGCCGGAGACCTGCGGAGCCTGTACTATGCCCTGCTAAATCTTGATCTCGCATATGAAGTGCGTGGCGAACTGCACACAGCCAGAAATTACGTGGAACAGGCGCTGGCGCTGGCTGAACAGATCGGCGATCCGTTCCTGACCGGACATGCGCTCGCTGCGCATGGGTATAATGTCTTTCTGCGGGGCCAATGGCCGCAAGCGCGCGAGGAGTTAGAGCGATCCAGCGCGCTGCTCCGCCAGGCTGGCGCGCCCTGGGGCACCGAGTACCCTCTGCTCAACCTGGGCGCGCTGCTGCTCTACGAAGGACATTGGGAGGCAGCCGCGCCCTGTTTCGACGAAGCCATTGCGCTGGCAGAACGCAATCAAAACCTGGAAGTATTCCGCCTGGTACAGAATACCCTGGCGGAACGCGAATTGCTCCTGGGCCAGCCAGGGCAGGCCCGTGATCGCCTGGCACCCCTTCTGGGAGGACTTGATCTGGCAGAGACTGGCGTGATCTTCATGCTTACAAGCCTGGCCTGGGCCTGCCTGGAACTGGGCGAAGAAGCTCAGGCACAGCAGCTTCTGGAGCAGGTCATCTCCAGAACAGCAAGCGAGCAGATGCGGCTCGCGCTGGCGGAAGCGCTGCCCGTCAAGGCGCGGCTGGCCGCGCGCCGCTCGCGCTGGGAAGAAGCCGCGCGCGCGCTGGACGAGGCGCTGGCCCTGGCGCGAGCGATGCCCGCGCCCCATATCGAGGCCAAAACCCTCTACGCCGCTGGCCTGATTGCCCGCCAGCAGGGAGACACAGCCCGCGCCCGCGAACAGTTTGCGGCGGCCCTGGCTATTCTCTCGCGGCTGGGCGAGCGGCTCTATGCCGGGCGCGTGGAGGAAGCACTGGCGCAGTTGGAGCGCCAGGACAAGAGTACCATCTCGCGCGGCAGCGAGCATGCCCGGCGCGTTCCATAGCGCCGCTGGAACGCTGGCGGCACAGGCAAAGCCACTGACAGGCAAAGCCACTGCATGTACTGCTCCATCTCGTCGGCAGGTGCAGCAAGAAGATGGCGTTCGCTGAACGGTGTCACGCTGGCTGCTGCGCCCGCCACCAGCACCATGTCAGCACATCCGACCACAGCCTGTCAGGAATGGCGTCAATGGCCGAAACCCGAAAGGTCTCCATCAACTCTTGCGTCAGTTGCGCTTGCGCGCGCCCGGTGGTCTGCTCCAACAAACGGAAAAGCGTCCGCATATCCACCAGATGCGCCGCGCTGAGTCCTGGCTCTGGCGCTGATTCAGCGCTCCCCTGCATTCCCGCTACCCGCCTGTCCAGCGACATCAGCCATTCCTCAATCACTGTGACCCGTCCGGCCAGTGAACTCTGATTGCGTGCCTGTTGCTCTACTTGCTGCCGGATGTCATGCAGCGCTTCCAGGGAAATGTGCTGCGCCTCAAGCAGCCGATCCCAGGGCGAGCCTGGCGCCGTGCCTGATCTGTCGGGTGCTGGCTGAAGTGGAGGCAATGCTTGCGGCTCTGGCGTTGATTCAACAACCTGCTCAGTCTCTGGCTTGAGCAGGGCGCGCGAAAGCGCCTCATAAGCATACTCTTTTAACGCATAAATGAGCGGGCGTTTTTCTGGAGCGATCAGATTGATTTGTATTCCCATCACCCAAGGGCGAATGGCTTCGGCGATGAGAACATCCATACGCCGTAATCCACTGGGCGTTTCTACAAGGATGCGCAGTAAATACTCAGCCAAGTCCTTATTTCTCCGAATACGCTCAACTTGCCCGTGTTTCGCCAAGCTGAGCATCTTAGAGAGCGAGTCAATGCCAGCAGCAACTCGCCTATCAGGCAAGCGGACTCCAAAAATCTTGCTGCCGTAAAATGGAACGAGAGCTTGTCCCTCTGATACCAATATGTTATGAGTGTCCATCCAATGCTCCTTCAATGCTCCTTGCGAAAGGATAACTAACGCGCGTGCGTAAGTTACGTGCGTGCGTGCGTAACTTACGCACGCGCGTCACACGCACGCATCTGCAATCCTCTTTCTCCACAGTTGTGGAAAGTGGGACGCCTCATCAATGAAAACAGCCTCTACCCTCCCTACTGCCCTGTGGGCACATCATCAGGCGTATCCATTGGGGGCGCCTCCTTTTCGGGTTGAGGCGCTGGACGGAGGAGAGAGCGGAGGCATAGAATGCGGTATAGCCCTCCGCGTCGCCTGCGGCGGCGCCTGGGTGATGATAGCCGTCGCTGTTTCTTGCAGCGACGGCTATCAGTGTCTGCTATGCAGACAAGTATACCAGGGGCTGGCTGGAAAGTCAAGGGTTGCTGGACTAAAAATAGGGCGATTCAAAAAGTTGGCAGAGCTACCCCCGGCGCATGAATTGGCTGGATGATGGCCTGGCGCGAGCGCGGGGATAGGCTGAGTAAGCAACCGGCGAATTTATTCACTGCCAGGAGCGGGGCTGGGAGTCGGCGTGAGCCGACGTGCTGGCCGTAGGCCCCTGGCAGCCAATGTATGATGTTCAATTGGCTGAAGCCCTACATATTGGGAAGCTGCCAGTCGATCTCCGGCTTGCCAGCAGCCCGCAGGGCCGCGTTGATCTTGGAGAAAGGTTTGCTGCCAAAGAATCCATTGCGAGCCGAGAGCGGCGAGGGATGCGCCGATTGGATGATGACATGGCGGCTGGTGTCGATCAGCGCGGCTTTCTTCTGAGCGGGGCCACCCCAGAGGACAAAAACAACCTGGCTCTCTTTCTCATTGACCTTGCGAAGCACCGCGTCGGTGAAAGTTTCCCACCCCTGGCCCTTGTGTGAATTGGGCTGATGCGCGCGCACCGTCAGGACAGTGTTGAGCAGCAGCACACCTTGCTTGGCCCAGGGAACCAGATAGCCGTTATTGGGGATGCGGCACCCCAGATCGTCGCGCAGTTCCTTAAACATATTCGCCAGCGACGGCGGCGGCTTGACGCCAGGCAGAACCGAAAAGGCCAGGCCGTGCGCCTGTCCATCATCGTGGTATGGGTCTTGACCAACCAGGAACACATTCACCTGTTCATAGGGCGTCAGTTCCAGCGCCGAAAAGACCTTATCCTCCGGCGGAAAGACCTGCTGGGTGCGGCGCTCTTCGTCCACAAAGGCTTGTAAGCGCTTGAAATAGGGCTTTTCCAGTTCATCGGCCAGCAGCGGCTGCCAGCCATTCGGCAGGGGGAGTTTCATTTTGATGGCTTCTCCTACAAGGGTTCTTTCTCTGTACTCAACTATTCTATCCAGACCGGACAAAAATGGAAAGAAGCCCGGCGGCCAGCAGCCGGGCCAGGTCTGCATTGACGCCTGCAAAACGAGGTGGTAGCATAGCATTGACACCTGCTGCCTGATCCTGTAATTGCGCTCACCCGAAAAGCGCGCTAAAGATAGAAGTAAACGGAGATAAAGATAGGGCCGCATCCCTTGACGCCTCAGCCCCCCTGCCATACAATAGCGCCGTGAAAAAGGCGAGCGAAAATGTATCGAATATTGCTCGCGCAGAAAAAGGGGGTAATATGGCTGAGCGCGTTGGACGGCGGCTGGGCAACTATCGGCTGATCCGCCTGATCGGCAGGGGTGGCTTTGCGGAAGTCTATCTGGGCGAGCATCTCCGCCTGAATACCCAGGCCGCCATCAAAGTGCTGCATACGCATTTGGTGAGCGAGGACGAGATCGATGCCTTCCAAAAAGAAGCGCAAACCATTGCCCATCTGGTGCATCCCCACATCGTGCGCGTCCTCGACTTCGATGTACAGGAAGATACCCCTTTTCTGGTGATGGACTACGCGCCCAACGGCACGCTGCGCCAGCGCCATCCCAAAGGCGCAGTGCTGGCCCCGCGTGACATTCTGACCTATGTGAAGCAGGCGGCAGATGGACTGCAATATGCCCACGACAAGAGGCTGATTCACCGCGACATCAAGCCGGAAAACTTCCTGCTGGGCGAGCATCATCAGGTGCTGCTCTCGGACTTCGGCATCGCGTTGGTCGCCCAGAGTTCACGTCACCAGAATACCCAGGAGGTCGTCGGCACGATGGCCTATATGGCCCCGGAACAACTGCAAGGCCATCCGCGCCCGGCCAGCGATCAATACTCCCTGGCGATCACCGTCTACGAATGGCTGACGGGGGAGCGGCCCTTTCATGGCTCGTTCTCTGAAATCTTCAGCCAGCAGATGTTTGTGCAGCCCGTGCCCCTGCGCGCCAAAGCGCCAACCGTTTCCAGCGCTGTCGAAGAAGTGGTAATGACGGCGCTGGCAAAAGACCCCAAACAGCGCTTTGGCAGCCTGCGCGCCTTCGCCAACGCTTTTGAGCAAGCCTGCCAAGCCGAGGCACCAGTTGCGGTGCCAACTCAATTTGCCAGACCCTCTGGCCTGACCTCTCAGCCGCTGGCGGCGCCTTCGAGCGCGCTGACTCCGCCGCAGGCTGCGCCTTCATCCGCCGCGCTCACCCCGCCAGTCTCGCATACGCCTTCATCCGCCCAGGGAACATCTGGCGCAACGCCCGCGCCTGCGCTCTTCTCAACCGTCGCCATGCCGCCAGAGTATCTCGCTTCTGGACAGCGCAGCGCGCCATCATCCCCTGCCTTCCCGCCCACTGTGCGCGCCGCGAGGCCGCCAGTCGATGTATCTGCCGTTGAAGTTTCTGCCTCGCCACAGCAAGGAGCGACACCCGCTAAATCTCGCCCCTTGCGACGGCGCGATCTGCTTCTAGGCAGCGTGGCGCTCGCGCTGCTTGTGGCGGTCACTATTGGTGTATTGGCCCACAATGCCGCCCAGTCCACTGGATTTCAGCAGCAAGTCACAACTGGCCCGCATATCACCAGCATTCAGGTGGGCACAGGGGTCAACCTGCAATCTGGGAGCGTGCAAGGCGCGACAGATACGTTCCATACTGGTGATACGGTGTACGTTGTCTTCACCGTGTCCAATGGCGGCTTGGAAAACACCTTCAATATCAGACTCTACGATAATACTAATGATGTCGTGTATTCAGACATGTATTCCAGTGCCGAAGGAGCTGCCCAGTTTAACTCTGCGACTGTGGTGACGCAAGCTGGCATATACAAGTGGGAAATTGACTATAACGGCACCCCGGAGGCAAGCATCACGTTCCAGGTGGTGTCGTAGGGTGGGCTGCCGGGTCGCCAATTCATCGGGGCTGCACGCGATGTTACCCGCGTGGATGAGGGCGTGGCCGCCAGATTTCCAGCGTGCGCTGCTCGCCACCAGCGGCAATCTGCGTGCCATCGGGCGACCAGGCTAATGAGGAGATCGTCGTGGTGCAGCGATGCGCCGACAGCGTTTCTCCTGTCTGGGCGCTCCAGATCAGCGCGGTGGCGCCGATAGCCGAAGCTAGCCGACTGCCATCCGGGGACCAGACCAGCGCGCTGACCCAGCCCGAAGGCTGGCGCTGTGGGTCGTTGGCGTGGCCGCGATAGGTGAAGAGATGGCTGCCGGTTGTGGCATCCCACAGATGCACCGTCTCATCGCTGCTGGAGGCAATGTATTTGCCATCGGGCGACCAGGCAATCTGACGCACCCAGTTGGCGTAATGCTCATAGGTCAGCAGCGTCTCGCCGCTGAAGATGTCCCAGAGCTGCACGCGCTCGTCCCCAGCGCTGGAAGCGATGCGCTGGCTATCCGGCGACCAGGCCAGCGCGGAGATAAAGGCAAAGCGCATCCCGTCCCCGCGATAGGTCCGCAGGGTTTCGCCGTTGTTGCTGTCCCAGATGCGCACAGTGCTATCAAAGCCGCCGGATGCCAGGCAGGTGCTGTCAGGCGACCAGGCAACCGTACAGATCAGGTCGGAATGGCCGGAATAGATCAGCAGCGGTTCGCCCGAACTGCTCTGCCAGATATGGACGGTCTTGTCCTCACTCGAAGAGGCGATGCGCATGCCATCAGGCGACCAGGCAACGGCTGTGACCATGCGCGCGTGGCCGCGATACGTGAAGAGATGCTGGCCGGTCTCTGCATCCCAGATTTGCGCCGTGTGATCGGGACAGCCGGAGACAATACGCCGACCATCAGGCGACCAGGCGATAGAGAGCATCGCTGGCAGCGCGCGCTGCGTGCTGGTAGCTGTGTAATATCGCGTTTCCAAGCTGCGTCCCTTCCTTTCTTCAGCGCTGTGCTAGCTCACCTGCCATACCTGCAAGGTTTTCTCATTGCCCCCAACAGCCAGCCGCTTGCTGTCGGGCGACCAGGCCAGCGCGGCAAAGAAGCCTTCCGGCCCTCGATAGCTGGAGAGCGTCTCCCCAGAGCGCGCACTCCAGATCAGCACTTTCCCGTCGCTGAAGGAGGCAATCCGGTTGCCGTCGGGCGACCAGGCCAGCGCGCTCACTGTGAGCGACCACGATTTTTCTGCAACGGCGTGGCCGCGATACGTGAAGACCTGGCTGCCGTTCCTGGCATCCCACAGGTGGATCAGTTCGCTGCTGGCCGAGGCAATGTAGCGGCCATCAGGCGACCAATCCAGCGTGGGAGACCATTGTTCCGCGTGCTGATAGATCACCAGCGTCTTGCCGGTCTCTGCGTCCCAGATATGCACGCCGCGCGTCCTGTAATTCTCGACGAGGAGCGAGGCGATGCGCGTGCCATCGGGCGACCAGGCCAGCGGCATCGACAGTTCTTTCAACTGATACTGGCCGGGCTGGGTGTGTATCATCTTCCCGCTGGCGCTTTCCCAGATATGGATGTTGTTATCCTCGTCGGCAGAGGCGATCCGCGCCCCGTCTGGCGACCAGGCCAGGTTCTTGACCGCTGGAACTCTCTGGCTGGTCGCGTGGCGGCGATAGGTCAGCAGATTGCCCCCTTTGATCGGGTTCCAGATTTGGACGGTTCCATCGTCGCTCGCGGAGGCGATCAATTTACCCCCTGGCGCCCATGCCACAACGTTGACCCCTTCCTTGTGCCCATGATAGCTCAACAAATGCCGCCCGCTGTTTGTGTCCCATATCTGCGCCGTTGCATCCTGGGAGCCAGTAGCAATTCGTCTCCCATCCGGCGCCCAGGCAATGCTCAGAATGCTAATCTCCCGGTGCCAGTTTCGCGGAGCCTGTGCGCTGTTATTCATGAATGAGTAGAATAAATCCTTTCTCGCAGCAGCTTTGTTATAACTGCTGTGCAAGCAGCATAGCAGATTTTTACCAGAATGTCAATCGGTTGGTCACGATGGTGAGAAGGGAGAGAAACGGACGAGCAGGATGACAAAACGGATGTGCTGAACTCCTGACGAAGGTGTCAGGAAGCGCGTGCTAGCCTCTAAGAAGAGTGCAATAGGCAAAAGCCCAACGGAAGCAAAGGGGAAAAGCATGCGCATAGGGGTCAATCTGGGGCCAACGGCGAACCGGGCAGCAGTGCTGGCGGCGGCGAAAAAAGCGGACGCAGCAGGCTTCGACGCGATAGGATTGCTCGATCATTATCATTCAGCGAAGCCAGAATGGAGCTATATCTGCGGGTGGCCGCTCTATGGGGCGCTGGCAATGGCAACCAGCAGGATCGCGCTGGTGCCGCAGGTGATCTGCCGTTTGAACTATTTGCCAGGCGTGCTGGCGAAAGAGACAACGGTGCTGGCCTTGCTCAGCGGAGGGTGCTTTGAGTTAGGGATTGGCGCTGGCGATTATTTTGAGGAGATGCGCGCCTGGGGCGTGCCGGTTCTCAAAGCGCGTGAGCGTATTGAGGGGCTGAAGGAGACCCCATCAGCGCGCGGCCCTTGAAGAGAAAGCCGCTGGCGTCCTCCGGGTCCAGGACGATAGCCCGCTCCAGCGCGGGCAGCGCCTCCTCATAGCGCCAGAGGGTGTAGAGGATCAAGCCTTTGTTGTACCAGGCCAGCGTGTTCTCCGGCTCCAGTTCGAGCGCTTTTTCCAGCACTCGCAGCGCTTCTTCATGCCAGCCCAGATCATTGAAGACGTAACCCTGCCCAACGTAGGCCCGCGCGTAGCCGGGGTCGAGTTCGATGGCGCGTTCAAGCACGGCCAGCGCCTCTTCATCGCGCTGCTCCAGAAAGAGGCGAACCCGCGCTCCGTCAGCGCCTCTCTGGTCTGTGCTGGCGCTCCGTCAGGCGGGTCGTCGCTTGATACGGTCTCCTGATCGGCTATTGGCTGGCTCCCATCGTTCTGGCTAAGTACGAGATATTGAAAGCCTTGCTGCCATCAGGATACCAAACTGGCGCTTAGCTTGTCAAGCCTTCAGCCGTTCTCTACATTTGTGGGGATCGTCACCGTCGCGCCCGTGTTATAGGAGGTTATCACTAATAAAATCGGCTGCGTGCTGCCCGCCAACTCCGTCAGAACCTGCACCAGATACAGGTTATCCACGCGCACCCAGACATCCTGATCCCAGGTATGGTTTCCGCTGAAGACCGTCCCCCGAATGTGATAGGTCTTCACCCCGTTGATCGTCTCTGTGCCAAGCACAGTGGGGTTCATCAACTCGTACCAATGAGCAATGTGCGCGTGTTGCACGTACCAGGTGGGCGAGGGCAGGAGGCGGAAATAGACAAGATCATTGGTGTAATCGATCACCTCTTCATAATAGCCCTTGCTGGGGTCTTTGAAGTCGATCTGCTCCTTGAAGTAGAAGAGATCGGGAGACCGGGTTGCCACCCCATTGCCGACAATCGCCTGCGTGTTGGGGTCCACGATGTTGAGCGTCGCGTCCATTGGCCGCGCTCGCTTGAGGTTGTCTGGAATATTTTTATTGCAGTAGGTATCCAGGCTGATCGCCATCACCGCGCCCGCCGCGCCATCCGTTCCGCCGGTCACGGCAATGCGAATCAGGCCGGTCAGGTCTTGCAGGGGCGGGCCATCATACAGGCTGTCCGATGGGCACATACACCCACCCTGCTTCGTGCAGTAGAAGCCGTTGGCGGCATCGTTCAGCCGCTCCGCTTGCCCCGTATCAATCAGACGGATATGCCCCGTTCCGGCCACCTCCAGCACATCAGCCTGCGAGGTGAGGTCGACATTATTGTCTGCGAATGGCGCGGCGTCCAGCATCTGCATATCTCCGTTGCCCATGATAACTGCCGGGATAGTGGTTTGCAGGGCGATCCGGTTGACGCCGGGGCCGGTCAGATTCCAGGCCATGCCCAGCGAGGGATCAAGCTCATTGCCCGCTGCCCACTCGTCCAGCAGCGTATCGCCAGCCTGCGACGCGCCTACCTGATAGGCGGCAAGGTTGTTTTGCACCTTCTGGAGCATAGGTGTAAACACGTCCCAGGGCGATACCCCGGCTTTATCCAGCAGCGAATAGTAGCCAACGGCATCGTAAGAACGCTGGAAGAGGGGCGTCTGGCGGTTGTTGTAGTCGAACCACTGCTGCCACCATTCGCCAGCGATGGCATCAATGCTAGAAGTCGCCTGGTCGGCATAGCTCAGGCCCGCCCATTCGGCCTGCCCCTCGATAATCCAGCCAGGCGATGTATCCAGCACGTAGACATCGCCAAGAATATCCGCCTGGAAACAGTGCATCACCTCATGCGCCAGGATGAAGTCCGCCGCGTAATCGTTCGGATTCTGGAACATGGATTGCTTGAGGAAGATCGGGCATAAGGCGGGCTGGCCCTCGATCATGCCGCTGGCATTGACCGGATCAACATAGGCATCCGCATCATTCCCAGCCCTTTGGGGATCGAATTTCCAGGAGATTTGCGTAGGAATGCTGAGCGTATGCTTGAGGTTGGCCTGCAAGAAAGCGATAATGTCATTAACGATCTTGCGCTCCGGGCCGGTGCCTGGATCATCCGGCGGGGGCGCGAGCGTATCCGAGGCGAGATTCGCGCTGATCTGCCCCGCGCTGACCTGGCCCTGAGTGGCAGAAATCTTGAGATACTGGCTGGCCGCGTTCTGCTGGTCTGGGGTTAGCTCTTTCCAGTGCGCTCGAAGCATACGCACGGCAATGGTGCCGTCGGGGATTGGCCCATCCAGCGGCTCTGGCAGCGTCACCTGCGGCAGCGGGCCAATCGCCAGCGAAAACGCTTGCAAGGCCGTGCTGAGCGAAGCCGTGCCATCAGGCTTGATCTGATGAAGGACATTGGCCCAGGCTTTGGGCACTGGCTGGGGCTTCACCGTTGGGCCGTTATTCGGGCCGCCCTTGTTCGCTGTTGAAGATGATTTGTGCAGGAGCAGGTACGCGCCGCCGCTCAGGCCCGCGACGAGCAGCACCAGGACAACCAGCAGCACCAGCACCAGCCGCCTGCCCCGTCGCTTGGGCGGCATAGCTGCCGGAATGTTCGCCAGATGCGTCCCCGTCTCAGTCGGCGGGTACGCCAGTGGTACGGGTGGTTGCACTCGTGCCCCGCAGTCCGGGCAAAAGACGGCGCGCGCCGGAATGGACTTGCCGCAGTTGCTACACGATACCGTCTGTTGCATATGAGCATTCTCCCAGTATAATAAGTGCGAATGATGGGCTACAATGTTGACTCTTTGCTGATGCGCTCGCTTTTTTGACAGACCCTCATAGAACAGCGTCTGGCGCTGCTTCCAGTATGCAGCCTGTTACTGCCAGTGGGAACACAAAACTGGCAGAAGTGTTGGCAGAACTGCTGGCAGAAAGGGGGAGAGCAGCCGATGGCCTCGTTTGCGCAGATGCTGCGGCGCTATCGCACGCAGCGCCATCTCACCCAGGCGGAACTGGCCGGGCGTGCCAGCATGAGCGTGCGCTCGATTACCGATCTGGAGCGCGGCGTCAGCCGCTCGCCTCATAAGGATACCGTCGTGCTGCTTGCCGATGCCTTGCAGCTTTCGGGGGGCGAGCGCGAGCGCTTTCTGGAAGCGGCCAGAGGCCGGAAAGTGAGCGCATCATCTCAATCCAGCCTTGCCACGCGCCTGCTGCCGCCGCTCACCCCGTTAATCGGACGCGAGCGCGAGGAAGCGGCGCTGATGCGTCTGCTCCAGCACGAGCGCGCGCGCCTGCTGACGCTCATGGGTCCGGCGGGCGTCGGCAAGACGCGCCTGGCAATGCAGGTCGCCATGACGGCCCAGGAAGATTTTCCTGATGGCGTCTTTTTCATTGAACTGGCGGCGCTGCACGACCCAGCCCTGCTGATTCCGGCCATTGCTCAACAGCTTGGCGTGCAGGAACACGGCGCGATCCCGCTGGAAGAGACGCTGGCCGCCGCGATTGGCGAGCGCGAGATGCTGCTGGTGCTGGATAACCTGGAACAAATCCTTCCGGCGGCGCCCGGCATCACCCGGCTGCTGGCACGATGCCCGCAGCTTAAAGCGCTCGTCACCAGCCGCGCCGCGCTGCGGGTGCGCGGCGAACACCGCTTTCCGCTGGCGCCGCTGGCCTTTCCCGATCCCGATACTCTGCCCACGCTGGTTGAGGCGGTCTCCTATCCGGCGGTGGCGCTCTTTTGCCAGCGCGCTCAGGCCATCAACCCTGATTTTGCCCTTCAGTCTCAGGATGATGCGCAGGTTATTGCGCAGATTTGTCGCTACCTGGATGGCTTGCCGCTGGCGATTGAACTGGCGGCGGCCCGGCTCAATATCTTTTCGCCCCGCGCCATGCTGCAACGCCTGACCGGCGCGGCGGATACGTCGCCGCTGGATGTCTTGAGCGGCACTATGCAAGACATGGCTGACCGCCAGCAGTCGGTGCGCAAAGCCATTGCGTGGAGCTATGATCTGCTCGACGCGCCGGAGCAGCAGGTGTTTCATGTGTTGTGCCTCTTCGAGAGCAGCGCGTCGCTGGCGGCCCTACACTACGTCTCTGAGCGCGATGAAGCATCGCTGCTGGGGGTGCTGGCGGCGCTGGTTGATAAGAGCCTGGTTCTCCGCGACGAGCGCGACACAGAAACGCTTCGTTTCACCTGCCTGGAACTGCTCCGCGCCTATGGTGTCGAGCGCGTGGAGGCGCTGGGCGAGGCTGAGCGCCTGCGGGCGCGGTTCGCCGCCTATTATTTGTCACTGGCGAGAGAGGCCGAGCGAGGCATCCCCAGCGCGCGGCAAGCCTACTGGCTGCGCACGCTGGACTACGAACTGCCCCATCTGCGCGCCGCGCTTCAGTGGCTGCTGGACCACGCGCACATCAAACAGGGGCTGCGCCTGGCCGCCGCGCTGATTCGCTACTGGACGCTGCGCGGCTTGCTCTCCGAAGGCTGGCACTGGCTGGACGCATTTCTCGCTTCTGCCAATGATCCTTCGCTCACCCCCGAAGCGGCCCGCGCCTTGCTGTGCCTCGGCGATCTGGCGCACCGCCAGGGAGCGTATGAGCAATCGCGGGATTACTGCCAGCATGGGCTGGCGCTCTGCCGCAGCCTGCAAAGCACTCCCGGCACAGCCTTTGCCTTGTGCCTGCTCGGTAGGGTGGCAATGGATCAGAGCTACTACCAGGAGGCCGAGAAACACTTGCAAGAGGGCCTGGCGCTCTTCCGCTCCCTGAATGACCCACAGGGGCAGGCGTTCGCGCTCAACCTGCTGGGCGCGACCTCTCTCTATCAGGAACAAAGGCAGCAAGCAATGGCCTGCTATGAAGAAGCGCTGGCGCTGGCTCGTCAGATAGGCGATCTTGAGCAGGTGGCGCGCAGCCTCAATGATCTGGGAACCATCCTCCAGGCGACAGATAGGCCGCGTGCCATTGCTCTCTTGCGGGAGGCGCAGCGCATTGGCGAACAGGTTGGCAGCCGGGCCGGGAACGCAACCATCCTCTCGCACCTGGGGCATGACGCCTTTGAACATGGGGAGTTCGCGCAGGCGGCAGAGTATCATCGCGCCAGCCTCAAGATTCGGCGCGAAGTGGGCGATGTTGACAGCGTAGCCTTCTCGCTCTGCAATCTGGGCAACGCTGAGCGGGAATTGGGACACGAAGAGGCAGCAGCGCGGCTGTTCCTTGAAGCGGCCCCGCTCCTCTTGCGCACCGGCTCGCGGCGTGGCATTGCTCGCCTGCTGGAAGGGCTGGCAGCAGGGGCCTGTGTCGCCGGGCGTATGGAGGAGGCCGCCCGGCTCTGGGGCCAGGCCGCTCAGGTGCGGCGCTTGACCGGCAGCCAGGATTCTCGACTTCGGGCGATCTTGATGGAGCGCCACCTCGTCAAGTCAAAGCAAGCATTAGGCGAAGAGGGCTATGAGGCTGCCTTTCAAGCGGGCTATCAAATGCCCTATGACGCCATCCTGGAGGAGCTGCGCTTCATTATAAAGCTGGCTGGCGGCTAAAACCGCGCCTGGAGGCTGCGCCACAAAGGCCGCCTGCGCGGCCTGAGACGAACGCTACCGGGCGTGCCTGGGGCTGGGGGAGTCAGCGTAGGCCGGCCTGGTGGCGCCGCGCCTGCTCTTTCGCTTCAGGGGGCTGCATTGGCGGCGTTTTCGCTGCTGGCACTGGGGCTGTGGGGGATGGCTGGCTCTGCTCTGCTGGTCGCACCTCTTTTGGCCCGCTGGCTGGCCCTCTTGCGGCGGCGGTGTTCATGGAGTCAAACTGGAGCGCCTGCTCATAGGCCGCCAGCGCCTCTAGATAGCGCCCCGCGTTCCAGTGCCCCTCAGCTTCTTCCAGCCACTGCTCCCTTGTCTTGAGCGGGCGCGGGGTGTCCTGTGAAAGCCTTGGTGCGGCTGGCGGGGGATATGCCATCGAACGCTCCTTACTAACATCTCATAGAGCAATGTGATCCACACAACCAGGCATATCAAATTGGCGTTCGATATGTCAAGCCAGATTGTGCCAGGTTCTGCCTCTTGGGCTTGCGGTGGCACATTTCCTGCTCCTACCAGCTAAGCACTCTTGCACATCCCGTTGCTCTCAGAAGGAAGATCCTATGAAAACCTGGAAATGGTGCAGTATCCTCGCTGCCGCCCCGCTCATCGGGTTGACGGCTTGTAGTGGTCAGGGGTCCCTCGACTATCAGATGCTGGTTGCCCGCTTACGCGCTTCAGGGGCGACTGTGGTAACGGTCAGCGATGGAGCGGAATGGCCCCTCTCAGGCTCAGAACAGAGCCTGAAGGTCAATGGGGAAGAGGTGGAAGTCTATAGCTATGCGAGCCAGCAAGCTGCCAATGCAGATGCCGCTGGTATTGCACCAGATGGGCTGACGATGGTGGAGGGCGTCGCGGGGGGCCAGGAAACGATGACCATTGCTCAGGCGACGCCCCACTTCTTTAAGAAGGGCGCGCTGATTGTCTACTATGGCGGGAACAACAGCGAGGTACTCAGCCTCTTGCAAGCCGCTTTAGGCTCGCAGATGGCTGGTGCTGGATAGCTATGCGCGCCTCAGGTCGGAGTGACCAGCATCACCTTGCTCAAACCAGAGGTCGCAGCATTCATGTACTAAGCTCCCGCACTTTCTGAAAGGCTTGCCTGGCTTCGGTAGCGCGGCCCAGCCGCATGAGCGTGTTGCCCTTTGCGAGCCAGGCATCCACAAAGGCAGGATTGCAGAAAATGGCCTGCTCATATGCCTGCAAAGCCTCAGCATAGCGTTGGAGTTGGGCAAGCACATTGCCCTTATTATAGTGGAAGAGGGCATAGGTAGCGTCCAGCCTGATCGCCTGGTCGAAAGCTGCCAGCGCTTCAGGAAGTCGTTTAAGATGCGTCAGCGCCTGCCCTTTCCAGCTCCAGGCCAGAGGACCAGTGGGATCGAGTTGCAGGGCACGCTCGCAGGCTGCCAGCGACTCCTCGTGCCGGTTGAGCGCGGCCAGCGCAATGGCTCTGCCCACGTAGCCATCGGAAAAATCGGGGTCCAGGTGTATCGCCTGCTCGTAGGCGGCCAGCGCTTCTTGCAGGCGATTGAGCCGGACAAGGGCGTGTCCTCGCTCGGTATGGGCGCGGACATGGTGAGGGTCTATCTGGAGCGCCTGGTCGCAAGCCGCCAGCGCCTCAGCGGGCCGTTCCAGTTCGTCCAGCGCATCAGCCTTGCCCACGTAAGCATCCGCGTAGGCGGGGGCAAGTTGAATCGAGCGCTCATGAGCGGCCAGCGCCTCCTTGTGGCGCCTCAGCCGATTCAGCGCATCGCCCTTCTCCCGATAGGCAATGGCGTCGTGCGGATCAAGCTGGATGGCGCGCTCGGCGGCTTCCAACGCTTCCTGATAGCGTTTGAGCTTTCTCAGCGCCTTTGCTTTGCCTATACAGGCAGAAAGGCTTGTTGGCGCCAGTTGGGCAGCCCGATCATACGCCGCCAGCGCTTCCTGATAGCGTTTGAGGTTTTTGAGGGCGTGGCCTTTGTTGATCCAGGCAGCGGTATCCGTGTCGTTCAACCGTGTTGCCAGGTCATAGGCCGCCGCTGCTTCTTCGTAGCGCCCCAACTGAGAGAGAACATTCCCTTTCCCGGTATAGGCCCAGGCAAAGCCCGGCTCCAGCCGGATCGCCTGATTATAGGCGTCCAGCGCCTCCGGGTAGCGCTTCAGGCCGGAAAGGAAAACACCCTTATTGTAGTGGGCGCGCCCATCGTTTGGGTCGAGCTTGATCGCCTGCTCACAGGCGTCCAGCGCCTCGTCAGCGCGCCCCAGGGCGTTGAGCGCGATGCTCTTGCCGCGATAGGCCAGCACATAGCCGGGGTCGAGCTTGATAGCCTCCTCGAACGCATGCAGCGCTTCCTTGAAGCGCCTGGCAGCCCGGTGCTGCTCCCCTTCGTCCACCCACTGCTCTTTGGTCTTAGAAGGTACTGCTTGTGGCCTGGCCTGCCCTTGCACATCAAACAGCCGCCCATCGGGCGCGCGCATATACAGAACGGGCGTGCCCCATTCCAGCGTCTGCGCTGCGCTTAGCCTGATGGCTGCCCGCGCCTCGGAGACTGCCGCATCGACTGGCAGGCCATGTGCCAGCGCCCGATAGAACGTCCGCGTCAACTGGATTGCGGCGCGGTCGGTAATCTCCTCCTGCATCGCCAGCACAGCAGGAATGCCACGCCGCGCCAGCGTGGCCGCCGTGCTGGAGAAGAGGTCGCGGCTATCTCCCTTCGCTCCTTCGCAGGCATTAAGGATCACCATCCGCAGCGAGGGATGATTTGTCAGCAGCAGCGCGAGCTGCGTTGCATTCAGCAGATGCGCTTTGCCGCGCTCATCGGCCAGCGCGATCACGCCCTCCTCGCGGCGGGTATCGAAGCCGCCGTGCCCGATGAAATGGAAAATATGCCAGGGACCGCCCCACATCGCCTCCTGCAAATCTTCCCAGGTCTGGCCCTTCAGCCAGGTCAGTTCGACCTGGCCTGCTTCTTCCAGTGTCTTGAGCGCCTCGCGCACGCGCTCCTGTTCGCGCGCCACGTCGAGTTCATCCATATCGCTGGGATTGGCGGTCATGCCCAGGATGCGCAGCGGCGGCACGACAGTGAGCGGCTGGATAGGCTGGGCGATTTCAGGATAGCGTACCAGCGGCGTGCTGCGCGAGAGACAGAGATATTCGCCCTGGCGCGGGTCATAGAGGTATTCCCAGGGGAGCGCGGCCAGCGCGGGATCGAGGATGCGCAGGCGCAGCCGCACGCCGGGCCTGCCTTCCTGCGCCGCCCGGCTTCGGCTCACATCATAGATGGCGAGCGCGTTGCCGCCCAGCAGCGCCTCGAAGAGACTGCGCCCGAAGTCTTGCACAGCCTGCTCCTCCTCAGAGAGTACCTTGCGATGCAGATTGGCCGAGCGCAGCAGCGCGATTTGCAAGTCCTTCAGCCGGTTTTGCAGCGCCAGATCATCAAAGGGGAAGCGCATCGTCAGCCGCGCCTCGCTCCCCGCTGCTGAGCGCACCACCAGCGGGTACTCGCGCCCGCTGCCGGGGCTGATCTCCAGATCAACATCCAGATACTCCATATGTACCATCCTCTGGTGTGGCTTCTGGCAGGTGTATCCTTCTCCTGTATGTATCATCGGGCACATGCTGCCCGCTCACAAGCATAGCAGACTGCTGCTTGGCCGTCAAGCGTATTGATGGCTGAAGCTCGCGCGACTGCTTCTTGCATCTTATAGGTAATTCGTCTAAAAAGAGCGTGGGAAATTGACAGCCCTTGTGTCTGTCTGCTATGCTCCTATGTGGGTCCGATGAAGTTTATTCAGTAGTCATGGAGGGCGTTCTCAGTTATGCCTTTCTTCTCTCAGAAAGTGGGTGGTCTCTTCAAGCGCTCACAGGGCTTGCCTGATGCAACCCAGGCAGCAGAAGCAATGGATCACCTCTCGTTACCTCTGGCTTCTCCCTCACCTCTTATTGAGCCTCCAGAAGCGGCGTTGATTTCACATCCCTCCCCTTCCTCTGCCTCACGGCTTTCCAGGTCGGGTTCTTTGAATCACACGTTGGGACATGTTGCTGAAGTCGTATCTCCAGATTCGCCTGCCTTTCAGGAAATCCGCCGCCTCCAGGCAGAGCGGTTCGCGCGCGCCTGTGTGCCAGGCCCCAATAGGTATTTAGAAACTGTCGATTTTAACCCTCAACGCACAATTCCCCTGGCAATCCGCCGTCTGGGTGATGGCCTCCTGGTAGGAACGGTACGGCTGGAACTACCTGGGGCCAGTCTGATTGAGGCCATCGTGCGGTTTGCCCCCGACTCCTTGTCTGCTCGCATTTTAGCAAGGAAAACCTTTTCTGAGATTGGGGGATTTGCCACTCGTTTCGATCTCGATTGGTATGAGAAACTCGACATCATTGATACCATCGTCAGCACTATCATTCCCCTTGCCAAGTCTCGTGGTATTGAGTGGTTCTGGCTTCTTCCTCGACGCACCTTCATCAGCCTACTCCTGGCTGAGATTCCTGGCCTCCTGCCGCCCTATCAGCCGACTTTATGTCATGATGTGTTAGGTTGGAGGGAAGAGAGTGCCAGCTTGCAGCGGATGCGTATACTTCGGATGAAGGAATTGCCCATTGCCCCAGAGACATTGCCTCTTGTTTATCATATGACCCCTGCTGCATGGGCTGCAAATCTTGCACAGCGCCTGACTCTGCTGGATCAGAGGCGGCAGGCGTCGGACTTACCTCGCTTGCTTCAGATGGCTCTGCGTCCTGCCTACCAGCAGGTTTCGACCCAATATCGGCAACTGAACCGTGAGAAGGCAAGGGGAAATCAGCCATGAAGTTCAACTTGGGGAGAAAGAGACCCCAGCCTGCTCTGGGACAAAAAGCTGCTTCAACAGGCGCTGGGACTACAACAACCAGAGCAGCAGGGACAAAACTCGATGCCGAACATAACTATCTTCCTTTCCCTGCCTCTATCGAGGAGACGATTACCTATCTCCACCAGGTAGTAGAGCAAGGCGGAGAGGCTGCCAGGCAGTACAAGAACTTAAGTTATGAGTTGCTCCAGCTTGCTCTGGGGATGCAGGTGCTGGATGTTGGTTGTGGCCCTGGAATTGATCTTCTGTCCTTGGCGGATCGTGTGGGTCCACAAGGGCGAGTGATCGGTCTGGATCATTCTCCTGCCCAACTCCATACAGCCCGAGAAGCGATTGCCGGACGGGACAATGTACAACTCGTCGAAGGCAAGGCTGAACAATTACCCTTTGATACGGACCAATTTCATCGCGTTCGCGCAGACCGGGTACTCCAACATATTGAAGAGCCAGCCCAGGCGCTGGCTGAAATGTGGCGTGTCTTGCAGCCTGGCGGCATCTTGACTTTGATCGAACCGGATTGGAAAATCATTGCGATCTTTCCTGGTAGTCCGGCAGGAGGTGATGATGACCATACTTTGAATACGGTGCTGGCTTATAACCAGCGACACTTCAAGCACGCGCTAATTGGCCGACAACTCTTCTCGCTCCTGCACCAGCAAGGGAAGCAGGCGTGGGAACATGCGCAGATCCAAGTGGTTGCCTATCCCTTTACCTCCTGGTCCGTCACGAGTACGGTGCTGGCACTTACCCAGTCGGCCCAGGCCCTCGCGGAGGAAGAGCCAATGTTGGCAGATGATATAAGCGCCTGGTTACAAGCTGTTGGAGAAGCCGATGCGCGGGGCAATTTTCTGGCAATCATCCCACTATTCTTTGCCAGTGCCCGCAAAAAACCTCAAAGTATATAATACAGTATTTTCATCTGGTATCTTTCTCAGCATAAGGAGCCTGTGATGAGTTATTTGCCGGACGACCGTGAAGAGAGGCTGACCTCTTCAGTAAACGTGAGACCACCAAACCCCAGAGAAAGGCGAATCCCATCCCTCCCAGACCCAAACCAGGCTAGCACTACCCATAGGGGAGGAATGTTGGGCTGGTGGCTCAACTTGACAGCCCCTCCCTGGCCCGATCATCCTATCCCAATTGTGGAGCGCGAGCGCCTTCGTAAAGCAGAGCTGACAAGCTATAGCTTTCTGGTTCTTTTTGCCTTCCTCATTGCGCTGGTCTCGAATAGTCTGGCCGATGCCGCTACCGCACAAGCCGTTGGTCTGATGGCAGTTTGCCTCTTGATTGCTGCCATCTTCAATCGGACTGGACGTACTCGTCTAGCGGCATACCTGACACCTGGGGTCATGATGTTCCTTATTGCATTAGCGGTAGTGAATGAGCCAGGGGGGTTGCGGCCAATCCTTCTGCCTGCTTATGACCTCTTTGTCATCCCTATTGTGCTGGTTGCCTTGATCGGAAACCGCAATGCACCCTGGGTATTTGCGATGGTGGCAATCGGATTTGTAGTAGGAAGTTTTCTGCTCGAGCCGTATGCCAAAGTCTCTATTGGGAATGGTTCCCCTCCTTTCAATGAGATGAGCTACGAACTCAACATTTTTGGGATATGGGGCATGATTAACCGCCATGTGGCCCTGCTCTTCTTTGCCGCTTTCTTTGGCTGGCTGGGCGCGCGCTCGGTAGATAACGCGATTGCCCGCGCCGACCGTGCCGAAGAAATCGCCCGGCTGGAACACGCCATCGCTGAGCAAACACGCCAGCTTGAAGAAGGCATCAAGGCCATTCAGCAAACGCATGTCAAAATCGCCAACGGCGACTTCTCGGCCCGCGCGCCCCTGCCACAAGATCACATCCTCTGGCAGATCGCCTTCTCTCTGAATAATATGATTCAGCGCCTCCAGCGCAGCGCGGAAGCCGAGCATATGCTGCGGCGGACCAAAGCAGAGGTTGACCGGCTGCTTGAAGAGATACAGCGCGCCAAAGCGGGGCACCGCCCGCTCTGGCCGGTGCCCAGCGGCACACCGCTTGACCCGCTGATCGCTGAAATCGCTGGTAGGAGGTAGGGCCTGCTTTCCATACTCATCTGGCAATGTCCTGAACCGACATGGCGGCGCGCAGCGAGCGCGCCGCGCTTTATATGCTGCTTTGAAAGAGAGTGTGCCTGTGCCTGCCTATCTTCTCATGGCGTATTCCGCCCGCTCGCTGATTTCCAGACCTGCGCGGGCTGGGAAGAAAACATGGCCGGACTAAAAAAGAAAACTTCATCAACCGCCAGCGGACTTTCCAATAGCCCTGAAAAGGGGCTTGCAAAAGGCCCAGATATATGGTAAACTTAAGTGGTCAATAGTTAACCGACAGACTGTAAGGAGTTTATCAGCATATGCCTACCCTCAGAGACTTACGAGAGCGGGCTTTGCTTTCTTCAGGCGAGCTAGCTAAGCTATGCGCTGTGACAAAATCAGCAGTTTCGCTGTGGGAGAGCGGTGAACATCGGCCTAGCGCAGAGCATCGGCGCAGGCTTGTGACTATTTTTCAGTGTTCCGCTGATGAACTTCTCGCAGCCATCAGAGAAACGAGGGCGCAGTATGAAAGGAAAAAGCGGGGCGCAGACAATGAACGGCCCGCCGCCTAGAAAGGATCTAGACCAGCGGGCAAAGTACCAGCATCGTGAAGCACTCTTCAAGAACTCACGCGCCAGTACCTCTATTCTAGCCTATAGCGCGTGGGCAGTGCAACATAGCCGAATGAAGTAAGAGTCCCTCACAACACCTCCTGCCGCTGGGTGGGGCGTACCGCCGGTTTTCCAACCGGCAGGGATGGGACAAACCGGCGTCAGGTTTTGTGGGGCGTTCTAAGTACAGCATAATCGTAAAAGGAGAGAGATTATGAAACCACGTCTGAACGTCACAGAGGTAGAACGACTCTGCTATAGCCGCTGCAAGTTGCAAGCAATTTCAGCGCGCGCAATGCCGGGATCAACCCAATGGTCTATGGGATGCACAAGGAGTACCGCGTAATGGGCGTGAAGGGCAAGGTCTATTGTTGCCGGGCATCGCACCCTGACAACGCCATTTGACAGTGTGATGGAAGAGGAAACCCCAGGCGATGACCCGGCACGCGCCGCAGCCATCGTGCAGCCCTGGGCTGAGGCAGGCGCGACCTGGTGGCTGGAAGCGGTCTGGAAGACGCCAGAGACGCTGGGCGGCGTGGAGGGCATGTGTGTAGGCTCATAGAAGAGGTACTGCCTCGCCAACTGGCATAGTTCCTGCCGTGTGGGATCGCCAGCATTGCTGCTGCTTTCGGAAGCAGCACATCTCATCATGCAGGAAAGGGCGATGAAGCATGGACCGGGCGAAACAGAGTCAGGCTGCACCAGGCGCTGATTGGCTCTCCTTGGGAATAGCGGTACTGACATTGATAACAGCGCTTATCCACCTTTCGCTGGCTATTTCAATTGGCCCTCCAGGTGCAGCGCCGTTTCCCTTGCTTTTCTATCTCAATGCGCTGGGCTATCTTGCCCTGCTCATTGCCTTGTTCCTACCCCAATTGCAGCGTTTTCAGCGTCTGGTTCGCTGGCTTCTCATTCTGTATACTGCTGTGACTTTTGCCCTTTTCTTTGTTCTCTCGCCGCACTGGGATGTCGGGGGCTTTGTGGATAAAGCAATTGAGGCCGCGCTTCTCATCCTGCTCATTATTGATGACTGGCGATCAGTTATGCAGAGCAAGAAGGAGTTATGAGAGGCAGGAGGGCATTAGCTCCCTTCCTGCCTGAGTGGCTGCATACGTGGGCGCAGCCAGGCAATAAAGCGAGCCATTGCTTCTTCCAGTGCATCTGGGCGGTTGACAAGGGCTTCGATCTGTCGCCCAAACTCGCCTGGCTCACTGACAATCCAATAGCCATTGAGATGGAGAAACGTTGTTCCGGCAGCCAGCGCTGCACGCTTGTTGCCATCAAGGAAAGCATGCGCTAACGCAACTCCAGAGATCAGCAAGGCGGCCTGAGTTACGAGGTTTGCCTTCTCATAATGGGCTGCCATCTGCGGGCGTATCATGGCGCTTTCCAGTGCCCCTTCATCGCGTAAGAGCGAACTGCTCTCATACCGGAGCAGAATCGCCTCGTTCATTGCTACCACATCCAGCACCGCCAGGTGACGAACCACATGCTCCTCTTTCTACTGCTAGCGGTCGGCCAGATAGTCGTAGTCGGCGGCGTAGACTTTCAGCGAATGCTCGAAGGCGGCGCGAACTTCTGGAGACATCTCTGGGGTGATGTGCAGCTTGCGAATCTCCACCCCTATCAGATCGCCCTCTTGCAGATTCTGGCGCTCGGCTTCTTCTTTAGGAATGGTGACGACGAAGCTGTTGCCAACACGCCGTAGTTTTTGCAGCATCATAGCCCATCCTCCTGATCTTCAGGTATTGCAAAATAGGTGTATGAAGTATATATAGTATACACATTTTTTGAAGGAGGCGCAAAGGGCAATGTGACAATAGTTGCGCCATTCGCGTTTGACGAACGCTTATTGAAGAGGTACACTATCCAAGGACAGCAAAGCGCAGTGCTTGACGAATAGCCGCTAAAACGGTACAGTGATGCGAGGGAATTGAAAAGGCAGGGGTTGGGAAAGGAGGCAGCAGATGGACCGGCAGTATATTGGCCGCTATCGCCTTGTTGGGCGATTAGGCACTGGCGGCATGGGCACGGTGCTGCGCGCCGTTGATGAAGTGCGCCAGCGCGAGGTAGCGATTAAGCTGCCCAATGAGGCTGAACCCGATACCATCAGCCGCCTGCAACGCGAATGCGAGGTGCTGGCGCAGTTGCAGCATCGCAACATCGTGCAGGTCTATGGCTCTGGCAGCGACCCCGACCTGCCTTTTTATATTGTCATGGAATATATTGAGGGCGTCACTGTTGAAAACCTGCTGCGCCAGCAGCAAGGCCCTCTGGAGACACGCCGGGCACTGAAGATTGCTCTAGGCGTTGCTGAGGCGCTGGCGCACGCGCACAAGCCTCCGCTGCGCGTCATCCACCGCGATATTAAGCCCGGCAATATCCTCATTCGTACCAGCGATCAGATGGTCAAAGTGACTGACTTTGGCATTGCTGCCGTGCTTTCTGAACGCGCAGGCCGCACGGCGGTTGGCACAATGGCCTATATGGCGCCGGAGCAGGCAATGGGGCGGGGCGTGGATGAACGCAGTGATCTCTATTCCCTGGGCGCGCTGCTGTATGAGATGCTGACTCATCAACGCCCGCCGCAGCTTGCCTCGGCGCGCGCGCCCGCGCCCAGTACCTTTGTGGTAGATCAGATGCTGCCCTCTGATCTGGTTGCCAGAATAGATCAACTGACCCTGGGACTGCTGGAGGCCGACCCTGCCCGGCGCGTGCCACAGAACGCTGCCGATGTGGCGGAAGAGATTCACGCTGTCCTGGAAGGCAGACCGTCGCGCCTGCTCAGAAGCTCTCAGGCGATTTTCGGCGCGCCGTCCTATGAACCGAGACGCCACACTACCAGGCCGCGCTCCAGTACGAGTGTAGTGCCAGAGGGCACAGCCCGTCGCGCTGGCCCACCGCCTGTCTACACCGCTTATCCTGCCGAGGTGCCGCAGCCGCCTATGTCCTATCCTGTTCCCCCGTCTCCCCTGATCGCTCAGCCGCCAGTGGCGTCCGTTGTGCCGGTGATGCCGGTAGTGGTGTGGCCGACGACCAGCGACAAGGCCATCACTTCGCTGGTGCTGGGCATTGTGGGTATGGTACTGTCTTGTGTTGGCATTGGGTTGGTGTTGGATCTGCTGGCGGTGATCTTTGGGCATCTGGCGCTGGGTGAGATTCGCCGGAGCAACGGGCAGTTGACGGGGAGCGGCATGGCTGCTGCGGGGCTGGTGATGGGCTATGGATGTCTTGCTATCGCTGTGCTGGTGATCTGGGCACTTATTGCACACGGTTAGCGGTAGAGAGGTTCTATGTTACCAAACGTCTTACCAGTCTTTACGCAGCCTTCGAGCAATAACCATCGCTATCAGGTGATTCAGCGGCTGGGCGGCGGCGCGATGGGCGCGGTCTTTCTGGCGCAGGACGAGCAGCAGCGCCGGGCGGCAATCAAATTGCCTGCGATGAGCAGCCGCTGGCGCACGGAATATGTGCGGCGTGTCTGGAAAGAGATACAGATTCTCAGCAAGCTGCAACATCCCAACATCATTGAGATTCACGATTGGGGGCAGGAAGAGCAGCTTGGCCCCTATATTGTGATGGAATATATTGAAGGCGGGTCGGTTCTGCAATTGATGATGCAGAACCAGCCGCCCCGGCTCAATCCGCTGGAAGCACTGCGTATCACAGCGGCGGTGGCCGACGCGCTGGCCTACGCGCACGCGCTGCGCCCGCCGATTATCCATCGAGACATCAAGCCGGATAATGTCCTGATACGGCGCTCGGATGGGCAGGTGAAGGTCTCCGATTTTGGCCTGGCGGCGGTGATGGAGCGCGGGCGAGCGATGACCCAATGGGGCACGCCAGACTATATCGCGCCGGAGCAGGCGCTGGGCAGAGGCGCGGATGGGCGCAGCGACCTTTACGCGCTGGCTGCCACGCTCTATCATATGCTGACGGGGCTGCGGCCTCCGTCCTCGGTGATGGCCCAGCCGCCCCCCCGGCCCAGCGCAAATATGATGCCTGGCGTGTTGCAGATCGATCAGGCGCGCCGCCTGGATTATCTGATCTTTACCCTGATGCAGTATGACCCCATCAATCGGCGCCCGGCGCCTGATCGGAAGTCCTGGCACGCGGTTGATGTGGCCGAGGAACTGCGGGCGATTGCCGAGCGTCGTCCGGCGCGGCTGTATCCTGGGCCGGAAAATTCGATGATCTTCCCCAAGTTGATGACGGGCATGATTCCGCCCCCAGGCGCGCCACAGCCTCGCCCGGCACCTGTGCCCGTGCCCCCTGCTCCAGCAGCGCCCCAGCCGTTCCAGGCGCCGCCCGCGCCGCCTCCGCCTCAAGCGGAGCAAATCGTGCCCTTCCAGGCGCCCGCGCCGCGACCTGGCCCATCGGGCGGGATACCTGTTCCACCGCCAGCCCAGGCGTTTCTACCCCCTCAGCAGCACAATCCATCAGGCGGGATACCTGTTCCACCGCCAGCCCAGGCATTCATGCCGCCCCAGCAGCACAGCCCATCAGGCGGGATACCCGCTCCAGCAGCGCAGCCCCCGCCCCAGCAGCACAGTCCATCAGGCGGCATACCTGCCCCGGCGCCTCAGCCAGCCATTTCCTTCCAGGCGGTGCCGCCAGCAGTTCAGATGCCTGCTGCGCCAGCCAGGCCACCGCAGCCGTCGGCGGCGCTGCCGCCAGCTATTCAGGTGCGGCCTGCCCCGCAGGTAGCGCCTTCGCCGCCGCCAGCGGCAGTCGGACAACCATCGGCTGGTGCAGCGGCTCCGTCCGCTGCCCGTACTCCCCTGTTTTCGGCTGGCGAAAAAGAACTGTTGGCCGGTGTGTTGATTGCGGTGCTGGGCGTTGTGGCGCTGTTGGTGATCGATATACGCCTCCCATCGGATGTGGTTGAGGCTTTTGCCGCGCTGACACGCGGGCTGATCCTCTGGGGCGCCGGGCTGCTGATTGGTCTCGCCTCCCCAGGCGGGCGCCGGGGGCGTTTCCCTCTCCAGGCGCTGCTGATTGCAGGGTTGGCGCTGGCGGTTGGCTTTCCCCTGGTGCAGCTTCTCATTGAGGGCCAGGCGGCTGGGACCGCGCTGGAGGTTTTCTCCAGTTTCTCTAATATCCGGGACTGGCTTCTGCTCTCTCTACCCTTCTTGCTGCTGGGCGCTGTCGCAACCTGGCTGGCGATGAAAGTGCTGGGCAAAGACGGGGCATAGATGCGGTTAGTGGATAAGATGCCGCCTCTGCGGGGGAAGGTGATGTCCCTGGTTTGCTGGCTGCTCTGCCAGGAAGCGCGTTGCCATCTGGGCAGCCTCATCACGCGAGTAGCCCTGCTGGCGCAGCCAGACGCGATAGCGCTCTGCCTGTCTTGCTTGCCTGGCGCGCGCATACCACGATTCTTCCCAGACACCTAAAAATTCGGCCATTCCTTCATGCCGCCGCTCACAGAGGTCGGTCATCACGTCTTTCCCTTCCAGTTATTGGTCGAGGCACAGGTCATTACAAACATATGCCGTTTCCAGGATACAGGCAAACAAGAGAGAGCCTGGCTGGCCCCATCCGGCAATAGTGAACAGCAAAGAATGTGCCAATGGTAGCAGTTCACATTCCTGTTATCTGGTGCTTCATAGTATATATCGCTCATGCCGGTTACAATTCCCGTAACAATGCGCTACAGAATGATACCAGAAGTGATTTTGCCCAGGTGGGAGGGACGGCAAGGAGATGGCAGAGCAAGACCCTATCCAGATGACAGCAAGTGAGAGTACGCCCGCTGCACAGCCAGCAGAGACACTTTCGGTGCGTGGGCTGGGGCTGCGCCAGCACTTCACCGGCTGGAGCCATGCGCCGCGCGTGGCGCTGGTGATGGGCAGCAGCCTGCTCTTTATTCCCGGCGTCCTGACCAGCTTGTTTGTTGTCGAGTTTATCCAGGCGGTGCGCCTTCGCCAGAGCGCCTCGACTATTGCGCTGACGGGCCTGCTGGCGCTGGTCTATCTGGTCAGCTTGACGATTCCGGCGGCGCTGGTGCTGGTGCTGGGGCTGCTCGATTTGCGCGCGCGGCCCCGATTGATTGGTGGTCGTGTCGTGGCGGTGTGCCATCTGCGCCGCCGCTGGAGTCAGGTGCATTATGTGCAGCTTGAGCTGCCCAACGGCAAGCGCGAACGCTTTCGCGTTGGCCCGGAGATGCACAACGCTGTCTGCCATCCTGGGGCGCAGGTCGCGTTGAGCGTCAGTCCATCGCTGCGTTATGTTTCTAAAATCTGGAATGAGGCGGCTGATCCTCCACTCCTTGTCTGAATATGGCACCAGTTTTTAACAGAAGCTTCATCGGCCCTTAATGGAGGGGACGTACAATCTGAGCGTAAAACAATACAGTTCCCTCTTCTCCTTCTCTCCCTCCTCGGTCGGCAGGTGGCTGGCATCCCGCCTGCCGACTCTCCCCCCATTATCCTGGCAAAAAAAGGATCGAGCATGGCGCTCGATCCCTGGCATCTTCCCTCGTCTCTCGCCAATTGCGGAGACAGGGCTACATCTCGTCGGCGAGGAAGCGCGTCCACATGAGGACGAGACCCAGCGCGCCCGCCAGCGCGAAAAATGCGACTGTTCCTGCTGGTCCCTGGCCGGTTGCCTCATTCGTGAGGGCAGGACTGTTGAAAGGGAAAAAGAAAACCAGCGCCAGCCAGGCCAGCGTATAGGACACTGCCAGCGAAAGTTTGGTGGTCTCCGATGATGCGCGCCAGAAGAGTTGGAACATCAGCCAGATTACAGAGAAGGCAATGATCCAGACCCATTTGAGGTCTATGGCTACTGCATAGTTGACGTGATCGTTGGGGTTGGGGAGATACCAGGTTACTGAAGGAATTGCCACAAACCCGATAACCCACAACACCGTCACCAGCACGCTCATAACGGGTTTGCCCGGTGTAATCTTATGGGTTGGTGATTTTAACATAGAAAAACTCCTGAAAGAGCGCTCAGAAGTAGATGTATCTTGCGTTGCTATTGTAGCGAAATGCTCCGATAAAATCAAGTCTTTCACCCGGTTGCCTGGAGATGCCCTATGCTGCCCTTTGTGGATGCGCTTGCCGATCCCTGGCGCCCGCTGGCCTATCTGCTGTGTTTTCTGGGAGGGCTGGCGCTGCTGGAGCGCGGCGCCGACTGGTTTACCGATGCCGCCGCCGCACTGGCGAAGCGCCTGCGCGCGCCGCAGACGCTGGTGGGATTGCTGACGGCTGGCGGCGAATGGGAAGAATTGGTGGTCGTGCTGGCCGCCGTCTTTGGCGGACATGGCGGCCTCGCGCTGGGCGATTTGCTTGGCTCGACGGTTGCCAATGTGTTGGGATCGTTTCCGCTGGGCCTTTTTGCGCGCAAGCCGTTGCAGGTTGAGCGCAGCGCTCGCTTCTACGCTCTGGCGCTGCTGTTGGTAACGCTGCTGGTCAGCGGCTTTCTGGTAGTCGGGCCAATTACCAGAGCGGAGGGCGGTCTGCTGGTGGGGCTGTTTGTAGTCTATGTTGTCTCGATTGTGCTGGCGATCCGGCGCGGGCTGCTGCGCGCGCCAATGGCAGAAGATGACGACGAAGACAACGAGGAGGAGCGCGAGACGCTGGCGCGTCGTTCAGTGCTGGCGCAGGCTGGCGTGATCGCGCTGGGGTTGGGCGTGGTCTCGCTGGGCGCCTGGCTGGTCGTTGCGCCTGCGGTCTATTTTGCCCACGCGCTGGGCCTCTCTGAAACGATCATCGGCTTGACGATTGTAGCCATCGGCACAACACTGCCCGATAAAGCGATCAGCCTGGTGGGCGGCTTCAAGAGCCAGGGCGGGCTGGTGGTGGCGAATGCCGTTGGCAGCAATATTTTTCTCCTGACGCTGACGCTGGGCCTGGCAGCGCTCGCTGCTCCAGTCACGGAGGACACGCAAACGCTGCGCTTCGATGTGCCAGTGATGCTGGGCAGCGCGCTGCTGCTCTCCCTGCTGCTGCTGCGCCAGCGCCTGCACTGGCGCGCGGGGCTGCTGCTGCTCGCGTTGTATATCGGTTATCTGGCGTATCAATATCTGGGCAAATAGTGAGAGAGGGGATATTGCCTAAAAAGGTCAGCCTTGATACAATGCTGCTGAGGTATGAGACCTCGGTTGGTAATTTCACAGAAAGGTTTGACCCTATGCGACCCCTGTACCATAAGGCGTGCTGGCATGTCCTTATGGCCCTCCCGCTTGTTGCTGTCATCAGTGCTTGCAACGCTGGCGCTGGAGGCACTCCCTCTGCTGCTCCCCGCTCCACGCCTGCCGCAGCAGCGACACCGCTGCCGCCGGTCGGCACCGGCTACTGGCACACCAATGGCTCCCAGATTGTGGACGAGGCTAATCAGCCGGTGCGTATTGCGGGTATTAACTGGTTTGGCTTTGAGACGAAGAGCTTTGTTGTGCATGGCCTGGGGCAGCGCGATTACCGCGATCTCCTGAAACAGATCAAAAGCCTGGGTTATAATACCGTTCGGCTGCCGTTCTCCGATCAGTTGTTCTGGGCGACCAGCGTTCCCACCGGGATCAGCTTCGCCAATGGGATGAATGCCGATTTACAGGGGTTGAACGGTTTTCAGATTCTGGATAAGATTGTGGCCGCTGCCGGTCAGATTGGGCTGCGCATTATTCTCGATCATCATACGGTGGATGCCGATACGCAGGTTGCGGAATGGTACGCGCCTGACTGTTCGACGGCGTGTTTTGAGACGGACTGGCAGGAACTCGCCACGCACTATAAGGGCAATACGACGGTGATTGGCGCCGATCTGACGAACGAGCCACATTCCCCGGCCTGCTGGGGCTGTGGCGATCCGGCGTTGGATTGGCAGATGGAGGCCCAGAAGGTGGGCAATGAAATCCTGGCGATCAATCCCCACTGGCTGATTTTTGTACAAGGGGTGGAATGCTATCAGGCGGATTGTTACTGGTGGGGCGGCAACCTGGAAGGGGTGAGAGATCATCCGGTAGTGTTGAATGTTCCCCATCAACTGGTGTACTCTGCGCACGACTATCCAGCCGATGTCTCTCCGTTGAGTTACTTTAGTGCGCCCAATTATCCCGATAATCTGACGGGCATCTGGGATACCCATTGGGGATTTATCGCCAAAGACCATCTGGCGCCGCTCTGGCTGGGGGAGTTCGGCACGACGCTGGGTACGATGAAAGATCAGCAGTGGTTCTCGGCGATTGTCAATTACCTGGGTAGGGGTGTCACGGGGATCAACTGGACGTATTGGGCGCTGAATCCCGACTCTGGGGATACCGGCGGGATTTTGCAAAACGATTGGATGACGGTGAACCAGAACAAACAGAATTACCTGACGCCGATTGAGTTTCCGCTGCCGGGCCAGTGAGACCCTGCCTGGCTGAATTATCTCTGACGCGCCGGTGCAGACACCGGCGCTTTTTTGTGCCGGTCTCCCGGTGATTCTCTGCCGAAGGGTGCCCAAAGTGCCTGAAGAGCCACTTATACGGTATCTATCCCTTGTCGGGATTCTTGGATACAACAGATAAAGCTAAATATGTTGTCAACACTTGACAATTTTCATCAAATTAATTACAATAGAAGCACGCTCGATGCTGATAAGGAGACTAGAGGGCTATGCCAACACTAAAACGCTTGCGGGAATTAGCCGTCCTATCCCGCTCAGAACTTGCCGAAGCCTGTGGAGTAAGCAGGCAGACGATATGGGAATGGGAAAGTGGTAGAGCAAGGCCCACTGCTCTCCGTCAGCGTAAATTGCTAGAGGCGTTGAAAATAACTCCAGCAGAGCTGCTAGATGCTCTGGAAGAGACGAGAAAGGAGAAAGAAAAGGAAGACCAAAATGAACGTCCCGCCGCCTAGAAGCGTCTAGGCAGCGGGGACCAGCCCCGAAGGTATCAAACAAAACCCCGCGCCGGTATGTGTATTGTCGCATACAGAGCGTGGGCCGTGCAACATGTGACACTCCGCTGCCCTTAAAAGGGCGCGGCTTCTCAGGATTGCCCTACGCGGCAGTTGGCCCCTGAGCCAGTTCCGGGGTGTCCACCCGGCTACGCTTGCCCCAATAGGGGTGACGATACGTTGGTTCTGGAGGCAGCACATGCCCCGGCTCTCCCGTGTAGTGCTGGCTCAGAATGTTCGCTGCGCCTACCGCGTCTCGATGGGCAGTAAAACCGCAAGCCGGGCAGCGATAGAGGCGCCCCTTGGGTTTGTGACACTGCTGGCAATTCGGGCAGGTCTGGCTGGTGTAGGCTTCTGGGCAGAGGGTGAGGGCTATCCCTGCTGCCTCTGCCTTGTAGGTGATGTAGGCACGCTGCCGTCCATGCGACCACAGGCCGATTTTCTGCTGGGCTTTCACGTTCAGACGCTTGCCATCCGCTACGTCTCTCACATCACCAATCACCAGAGTCGAGACGCCGCGCTCCTTCGCCCAGGTGACGACAGCGCGGCTGGCCTTCTGCTCCATGTCCCTGGCGCGGCGGCGTTGCTTGGCACGAAAACGGGTCTTGCGGCGTTGTAGACGCTTCCACCTGCGCGAACCGCGCTGCTTGCGGCTCTGCTTGGCTTGTATCTCACTGAGCCGCTTGGCCGTATACTGCGCATTGGCTCGCAGCGCCCGACAGGTGATAATGACGCTTTCCTTGCCATCGGTGAGGGCTGCCGGATGTATCTCACCCAGGTCTACCGCTGCCGTATGGGTGCCAGGCGCTGCTTCCGGTTGCAAGCCATCCTCTACCACCACATGCCAACTGTAGTGCCGCGCCGCCCGGTCCCAGACCAGCCGCGCCTCCAGAAAGACGGGAGCCTCCAGATGCAACACGTTCTCTGGCAGGGGAACCATGACAGGAGCGAGGCCACGCGCCCGCGCCAGATACAGCCTATCACCTTTGCGGCTCATGCCCGTGCTTTTCCAGATGGTCGTCCTAAAGCGCTTGCGATGATAGGGGTACTTGGTGTCCAGCCCAGCAAGTTTTCCGGCTTTCGCGGTCTTGCAGGCTTGGTAGAAGCCCTGTTGCGCGGCGTCTCGACTATGGGCATGCAAGCTCGTTGGCCCGCCCAAAGCATCTTCTACCCGCTCGCCATTCCTGGGGGCCAGCCAGACGCCTTGCTTGCGGTAGAGCCGGTAGTGCCGGGTGAGCATATCGGTGTAGACGCGCCCGCTCTCCGCATTGAGCGCGTCGGCCTCGGCCTTGGGCAGCGTGCAGGCAAACTGGACGGTGCGCAGCATCTACAACCCTTTCTGCGCCGCAATAGAGCGCGCAATCGTGTCCTGGCTTACATTGCCAGCAGTGGAAGCGAAGTAACTACGTGTCCACAACGAGGGCAGGCCAGTCTTGAGCGCGGAGTGCTTCGCCCGCAGTTCATGGGCCGTGAAGCCCTTGCACTCCCTGACCACATCGGCAGCCGACGCGGTAGGGAAGACGCGCACGAAGAGATGCACATGGTCGGGTTGCACCGCCAACTCCAATACCTGCCAGCCCTGCTCGCTGCATTTCTGGTGAATCAGGCAGGCACAGTCTTCAGCCACCTGGCCGACCAGGACGCGCTTGCGCCGCTTGGGACACCAGATCAGATGATAGACAATCAGATGGGCGCGGTGTTCATCTCGTTGATATTCCATGTCTATAGTAGACCACAAGAGGGCAACAGAATCAACCCTCTCGCCTGACGGCGGGCTAAAGCCAGCGAAGAAGCCCGCTGCAAGCCGCGCCTCCTTCAGAGGCAGCGGCTTGCAGCGGGCTGTTTTCTGTCAGAAGGGAAGGAGTACATGGCCTCCATCGAACAACGCAAGATTGGCCCGCTGCGTCGCCAGTATCGCCGCTTTATGGACTGGCTCTGGTTTGGGCCGCTCACCCGCGATCTGCGTCCGCGCCGCCATCCGTCAACCCTCAGCCAGTTGTTTAGCCTGCTGCGCTACATCTGCCAGGATACCTGGACCCTGATTCAGCGATATGCAGGGCGCTCGCAGCGCTCTGGCGAGTAACACTGTGCCAGCACAGTGGCTGGCGCTGCAAGCATCATTCCCTATGCAATCAGAGGAGGACATTTATGAAGCGCCGTTTGAATGTTACCGAAGTTGAGCGGCTGTGCTACAGCCGTCGGAAGTTACAGGCGATAGCGGCCCTGCGCGACGCGGGCATCAACCCTGGAAGATATGGGATGCACAAGGAATACCGCGTGCTGGGCGTGAAGGGGAAGGTCTATCTGGTGGAGCATCCTGATGGGACGATGTATCACTTCACGCGGCTTGCCGATATTCACGCTTATGCAGCAGATTATCAGGCATTTCAGCGGCAACAGGTCATTCCTGACTGGCACGCATGGAGGGCGCGCTTCAAGCGGCCTCAACCACCATTGGCGGCCTGCGCCTGGGACGATTGCCCCTATCAAGCCACCCGCTGGCTGGAGGAAACGGCGCTCTGCGCCGGGCATGCGTTTATTTATGAACGCATGCTGGAGGAGCGCAAGAAGCGAAGGATTTCATAATCGTCACATTGACAAGAAATAATTTATACTGACAAGTATTGATACAATTCATCCCAGGGATAGGGGCCGGGGCAGAAGGAGCGATCTATGGGGGAGATGCTGGCGTGGGTGGCGATGCCGCCGGTAGCATCGGCGGGATGCGTGGGGATGTGATAGGTGTCGCAGAGCCATTTGATGAGCCGAAAGCTGGCGAGCGTTTGCGCATCGGTCAACGGGTCGCTGTTATCGGGCGAGGGCTTGCAGTGTTCGATGCTGACGGTGAGCAGGTTGGTATTGACATCGCGCGGCCAGAAGGGGTCGGCACCTGGCCTGGGGCCGCCGTTGCCCCAGGCGGCGTCTTCAATCAGGCAGCACTGCACGACGGTACCATCGCGCCCGATGATGAAGTGCGTTCCGGCGTCAATCTCGCTGGTCTGGAAGTAGCGCGCTACATCCTGCGCGGTGCCGGGCATGGCCGTGCCGTGTACCACGACATAGCGAAGCGCCTGGCCGTTGCGGCCAGTGGTGCCCTGCGGGTAGCCATACTTGTTGTGGGGCATCCAGAGAGCTTCTGGATATTGCGCGAGCATGGTGGGCCTCCTTGATGATCCTATCTTCGGGGCGCGTCTTTGCCGCCTGATCGTCGCTGGCCGGAAGGGCATCTTGCAGCAGGCGATCAGGCGCATCAAGAGGCTGAAGCGATCAGGGGACGATGCCATAGGCCCAGGTGAACGACCAGGTGATACCCATGCGTGGGACTTCTTCGCGCATGCCGGCGAGCAGAGCATCGCATTGCTCCTGCGTGAAAAGGCCCAGCTTGACGAAGATGGGGGCCATTGTGGCTCCGGCGGAGAACATATCGGCGGCGAGCATGCGCTGCTGCCTGATCTTTTCACGCCCTACGCCGATCTGCACAGTGCGTTCTTTCACCCTGATAAGGCCAGCCTGGCGCAGAAACTCGGCCAGGTGTTCCGCAGGTCCGGTGTAGAGATTGCGCCCCTGCATCATGCGGCGCATGGCTTCGGCCAGGGCGGTGAAGCTGGGGCTGGGGCTGACGGGAAGGCCGCCGGAATCAGCCAGTTCCACGTAACCGCCGGGCCTGGTCACGCGGCGCATCTCGCCCACGACATGGGGCCACTTATCTGCTGGCACAAAGGGAGCAATGAGGCGGGCGAACGAGAAGTCAAAGGCCCCGTCATCAAAGGGGAACGGTTTGAGCGCGTCGGCTTCGATAAACGTGAAATTCGGTGGGAACTGGCCGCTGGGGCCAAGGAGTTTCATTGAGGTTTCCAGCGGCGTGCGATCAAAGTCGAAGCCAATAACTTGTGCCCTGGGGAACTCTTTTGCTACCTCGCGGCCCCAGGCGCCCGTGCCACAGGCGACATCTAGAATCGCGCGAGGCACGCGCAGGCTGGAGGCATAGTTGCGGCCAAAGGCAATTTTCAACAGGTGGTGTTGAAGATCAAGCCGACCACCTTCTGCCTCATCTTTGGGCAGGACATAGGGGCTGGCAAGTAACACCCGGCGGCCACCAAGAAACCCCCAGCGACGCGGCGGAGGCGTATTGCCCTCTTCTGCCTGTGGAGGACGGCGAAACCAACCAAGGAGACGCATAGATGATTCCTTTCTTGAAAAGATGCTGTTTTTGCTTTGCTAATGGGTTGGTTGCTCTCCATTATTATAGCATGCTGCGTCCTGCTGGGTCAGGCGCGCCGCAGGCGGGAGATGACATCGAGCGCTGCCAGGAGGGTGAGTTCATCGCCGGGGACCACGACGGTTTCCAGCGAAGGAAGGCTGAGCGTTTTGCCCTCGCGGTGCAGGCCAATGACCAGCGCCTGCTCTTGCGTGCGGATTGCCTGGATGCTCTGGCCGCTCAAACGATCATCAGGGCGGATGGCGCGCTGGTCGGCGGCAAACAGCCGGTCGCCGACAAAGAACGCCTGGCTGACTCCGCCCAGGATGGCCGCAGCAGCCAGGGTGGACCCGGCAAGCTCCGAGGTGCTGTAAGTAGTGGAGATATGGAAGAGATCAACCAGTTTTTCTGCCAGGGTGTCGCTGAAGACGCGCAGCACCAGATGGACATTGGGATGGATGCGGCGAGCGGCCAGCCCGATTTGAAGATTGACCAGATCATCCGATGTCACCGCCGCGACGGTTGAAGCGCGATGTATCCCAGCCTGCTGGAGAACGTCCGCGTCGCGGGCGTCGCCAATGATAGTGGTGATGCCCTCAAGGGAACGAATCTGTTTTGAGAAGCTGTGATCGTCGTTGAGATGAACGACAGTGATCTGAGGGCGCGGCGCGAGCTGGGCGAGACGCTGAACGACGCGATAGCCTACTTTGCCCAAACCGCAGACAATGACACTGTCAAGCAGCCAATCTGAACGGCGCGCCCCTGCTGAAGTGGGCGCAGCAAGCGCGGCATCGTTTTTAAGGCGGAACGATTCCAGCGTGGCAGGCGGGCCAAGCAGCGTCAACTGGTCGCCAGCGGCGAGTTCCTGCCGGGCCAGGTCTGCTGCCTGATGCCCAGCCGCGTCCTGATAGGCCAGGACGCGCAAGCCCGCGCGTTCTTCCAATTTCCAGACGGGGCCGGAAAGCTGGCTGGCAGGCTCAAGAGTGAAGCGGCGCACGGCCAGCAGGTCATGGCTGCCGTTCAACGTCAATACGTAGTCGATACGATGGCTGACAGAAGCAGCGGCCAGTGTTGGCGCGGCCAGGGCTGAGGTGCTAAAAGCGGTGTTCAGGCCAAAGCTGCGCTCCAGATTGCGATCAAGTTCTTCGCTGAAGATGCGCAAGATTGTCTGGATGCCGGGATGCTCAGTGCGCGCCGCCAGGGCAATCTCGATATTGAGCAGATCATTGTTGATGCTGGCAACCACTGCTCTGGCGCGTTTTAATCCGGCTTGATGCAGGCTCTGAAGCTCGCGCGCATCGCCCACCACGACAGGCACCTTGAGGTTCAGCACGCGAGGCACAAACTCGCTGCCCCACTCGCGCTCAATCACCACCGTCTCGTACCCGGCTTCCAGAAGATGGGTGACGACGCGCAGGCCAACGTGTCCCAGCCCGCAGACGATCACATGCCCGCGATAGGTGGAGGCGAGCGCGACCTGCCAGGCTTCGCGGCGGTTGCTCTTATCCAAAACCAGGCGGCCAAAATTGAGAACGCCCTGCGTCAGCAGCGCCAGCCCCAGCAGCGGGGCGAGAAAGAAGAGGATCTGACCCAGCAGGTCGGACGGCAGACCCTGGCTGCTTGCGAAGAGTAATAATTTGATCGCTTCGTAGAAGGCGTTATGCAGGGGAAGCTGCGTCTTGAATCGAAAATAGAGGGCGCCGATTGATACCACCAGAGCAAAGCCAGCCAGCACCAGCGAGGACTCGCGCAGCAGCAGCGCGAAATCATAGAGATTGGCGCGCAAGAGGCGCCACAACGAGGAGCGGCGATGTGATACGCTTCCTCTGGTTCGGCTGGTGGTGAGGGTGCGCTGAGCCATACGGTGTTCTCCCTTTGACGCCGGAAGCTGGCAGGTAGTAGAAAATAGCCCGCCGCAAATTACTGGATTTTAATCCTGGTAAAGCTGCGGGGCTTTAGCCCCAGCGGAGTGTCATATAACGGCAGTATGCCATAGATGGCCCTGGCACGCAACCAGAGTATGTTAAAGATTGGTAATGACGGCCATGAGGATGATGAAAAGATGAGCTATTTTAGCGAGAAAGAGCTTGAGTATTTGCAGAGCCAGCGGCTAGGCAGGCTGGCGACGATCAACGCGGCGGGTGAACCGCATGTGGTGCCGGTTGGCTTTCGCTATAATCCTGATCTGGATACGATTGATATTGGCGGGCGCTTTATGGGCCAGAGCAAGAAATATCGTGATGCCGCGCGCAACGAGCGCGTGGCGTTTGTGGTAGATGATGTGCCGCCAGCATCGCAAATACGCGGGATTGAGATACGTGGGCGCGCGCAAACGTTTGCCACTGGCGGCGAGGCGATCAGGAGCGGAGCTGATCCAGAGTTCATCCGCATCTTTCCCACGCGCATTGTCTCCTGGGGCATCGATACCGACCCGTACCACCCCTTCAGCCGAAAAGTGGGATAAAGCGTGCAGGCGGCTATGTTCCACGTGGAACATAGCCGCCCGATTGATGTAATCATGTTTCACGTGAAATATTCCCATGTGAAACATCTCCCCATGTAAAACATCTCAAGGAACAGGGATTACGCCCACCGAAAGGCGCACGTAATCGTCGCTGTAACCAAAGCCAGAGCCAGGGACGCCCGCGATGCCGGTTTTCTCAAAGAGCGAGAACACATCCTCGCCAGCGCGAAGCTGGCTCCAGTTATAGACCGTCGCGTGGTCACCGAGGTTGACGCGGGCAAAGAGGTGATGCTGCTCATCCAGGCGCCGGAGTTGCTCGATCAGCCGGGTGCGGCGCAGAGCGTAGAGAGCGCGCAGCTTCTCTTCCAGCCAGGGGTGCGTGTCAAAGAGGTCCAGATAGGCCATGAAACGTAGCTGCCACTCGGCAGGCAGCGCGGCGGTGCTGTTGGTCCAGGCAGGAGGTAACAGCGGCGCCAGGTCTTCGCTGCCGATGGAGACCCAGCCAAAACGGTCGCCGGTCAGCGAATGGGTTTTGGAGAGGCTACTGGCGAAGATGCAGCGGCCCAGCACGTCGGGAGCAGCAAACGCGCGCATGCGCTCGCGGTCTTCTTCTAGCACGCCTGTGCCGATATAGGCGAGATCGCCCAGTACATAGAGATCGCGTCCGCGTCGCACAGCGGCCAGCACCACTTCCAGCAGCGCCTCCAGTTCAGGGCGCGTGAAGGCAAAAGCTGTAGGGTTATTGCTGATGGTCAGGTAGATCAGCCGCAGGTCGGGCGCTTCCTCGATAGCCTGCTGAAGTTGAGCCGCCGTCAGTTTATAGTTATCTTCGGGGCGCGTGACGACGCGATGCAGCCGATAGCCGTAGAGTTTTGCCTGCCATTCAGGCACGTTGAAGCCCGGCGCGGGGAAGAGGATCGCCCGCTCTGTCTCCCCGCGTGTCATCAACAGGTGACTCAGGCCGCGCAGGGTTTTATCCACGCCATCCATCGCGCCAACAGAGAGGTAGATGCGCTCTGCCGGGATGGGCAGTTCCCAGGCGGCCATCGCTGCGGCCAGCCGCTCGCGTAGAGGGAGATTCCCAACGCCGAAAATATCGTAGAGGCGCAGATCAATCCCCCGACTGAGTAACGTGCGCTCGTGTTCCAGCATGCGCTGGCGCAGCCAGAGGTACGTTTCGCCAGAGCAGGTTTGCCCGTGCAAGATTTCGCCGGGCAGCGCCAGGCCGAATTCTTCTGCCAGGGTGCGGTAGTCGGTTTCGCCGTCGCATTCAGTGACAGCGCGCAGGTCCACGTCGCCAATGGTGCGGTTGACAATTTCACTGGCGATCACCGTTTCAGAGAAGCCCCGCTGGCGGCACTGCGCCTGTAGCTCGGCGACCATGCGGGCCATAATGCGAATGGGCGCGGCGCCCTTTGCCACCATCGGGCGATAGCGCTCAATGGCTGCGTGGCGCAGTTGGGCGATCTGCTGGCGCTGCTCGTTCTCTGAGGATACATTGGTGGAGGCATTGAATGAGGATTCGATCCGTTCCTTCGTGACTGCCATACACATGACTCCCTTTCGCTGCGTGATGCAGCCCGCTTGCGCGGCGTGGCGCCGTTGCCACGCTGCCTATGCAGTGTATCATGTCGCGCAGGTATATGCAAGCGGGCGGCGGCGTTCCACGTGAAACGCTGCTGCTCGCTTGCATTGGGTTCACAGGACAGCGGGCAAGAAATCACCCTGGTGCCGGGCTTTCAGCGCTCAAAAAGATGCTGGCTGCTGGCGCTTGCGGCAAGAGTTCTCCAGTGAGGATCATCTGAAGGCCCGCCTGGATTGGTATAGTGGGGGGTATACTCCTGGCTGGTTGGGGTTGCCTTGCCATCTGCTGGTCGCGGCTGAAGATAGAGCGCAAAGCGCTGGCGATTGCCAGCATAGCCCCCCTGGCTTTTTCGACAACTGGCGCCATGTCCAGAAATCCATGTGTCAGCCCCTTATAGCGTGTCAGGACGACGGGCACCCCGGCCTCTTGTAGACGCCGGGCGTAGGCTTCGCCTTCGTCGCGCAGCGGATCATATTCGGCAGTGAGGATGAGGGCGCGTGGAAGATTGTGCAGGTCTGCGGCTTGCAACGGCGAGGCGTAGGGAGTGGACCCTGCGGCCTCTTCGGGCAGATAGTGTTTCCAGAACCAGCGCATCATCTCGCTGGAAAGTGGTCTGGCGTTGGCGTGCTGCGTGTATGATGGCGTATCAAAAGTGTAGTTGGTGATGGGATAGACCAGCACCTGATAGATCGGCAGCGGTGTGCCGCTGTCGCGGGCCATCAGGGCGGCGACGGCAGCGAGATTGGCGCCCGCGTCCTCGCCCATTACAGCCACGCGCGCTGGATCGCTGTTGAGCGTGGCCGCTGCCATGACCCACTGCATTGCGGCGTAGGCATCTTGCGCCGCCGTCGGAAACGGGTATTCCGGGGCCAGATGATAGTCAACCGAGACAACCAGACACTGCGCCAGATTCGCCAGGGTGCGACAAAGGGTATCGCCGCTGTTCAAATCGCCGAGAACCCAGCCACCGCTGTGGAAGTAGATAACGACCGGAAAGGGGCCATCGCCACCGGGCCGATAGATGCGTAGAGGAATCTCGCCCTCCAGCCCTTCGATCAACTGGTTATCAATTGCAGAGATTGGTTCTGAGGCCGGGCGCACGCGGCGTTTCTGGCGCAGCGCGCTGACGGCATCGCTGATGGTAGGGGCCAGCCGCGCCTCCTGGGGTGAAAGACTCGTGATGGGCGGAGCGCCAAAGCGCTCGAATTCCTCCAGCACTTTCTGAACCTGGCGATCAATGGGCATAGCCTGCTGCTCCTTTCCATCATCTGGCGCATAAGCGCGCTCCGATCATGCAGGGCGTGCAACATCTATGCCCCGGCCTTTGAAAGATGTTTCCACGTGAAACGCCAACTCCTACACATGGATAGACGTTTCACGTGAAACACTTTGAGGGATTTGGTCGGGCTGGTTAGCAAAGTTATGAGCGTTTCACGTGAGACATCTTTCACGAGTCGGCAGGACTATCAGGGAAAAGTGTTTCACGTGAAACATCTTGCGCGTAAAAAAATCGAGCGAGAACAATAGCTTATGCCGCAGGCTTTTTAATAACAGCGATGCGCGTCTTTTCCACGCCTTCCCAGAAACCAAGTTTGACAAAAGCGACCACGAACCCCATGCGCGCCAGGTCTTGATCGACGGTGAGCGTTGGGGCAGTGGTATTCTCTCTGGCCCGATACTCAGAGACCAGCAACGCGCCACCTGGAGCGACAAAGTGATCGAGCATTCTGCTGACCAGTTGGGGTTGGAGTTCAGCCGGAACGTATTCGAGGCAGGTACGCACGTAGTCAAAGGGATGGGGAGGCACCCAATCCCAGGCGTTGCCAACAAACAGATGATCGGCATAGTGAGGCAGACGCTGGCGTGCCAGCGCGACGAGCTTCTCGGAGAAATCAAGGCCATAGGGAATGATCTCCAGATTGCGCTCCCTGGTCCATTGCAGCATACACTCCAGCAGATAGCCGTTGGCGCAGCCAACATCTAAAAACGAGCCGGAATGATCCAGGCATTCCGCCGTGCAGCGCCGCTGCGCAGTCCAATGTTCTCCCGTGCGTTTTCGGCCAATGCTGGACCCCGATTGCTGCCAGGGGTCTTCGGACGCCAGATAGGCAGTCTCCAGCAGCGTTTTGTTGGCCTCAAACCATCGGGCTAATTCCTGCTCATCCATGTTGCTCTCCCCTTACTTATGCGGAGCCACTGCGGCTGGCGATGGGGCATCGTCGGGCAGCAGGAGATACATCCCATCATAAAATGGCCGCACGTAGGGCGGGATCAATCGCATATCGGCCATCATCCCGCTCGCCAGTCCGGCGTACATTTCCCAATCGTTGCGATCCACCAGCATGCCCGCCCAGTTTTGTTCGGGGATGCCATGAATATAGCCATAGGCCAGCTTCGCCATCACGGCGTAACGTGGGTCGCGCTCTTCGGAGAGCCTGATGGTCGTCTCGATCATCGCGTCTTCCTGCCCAACGCGCCGATAATGCCACCAGGCATGCGCGAGTTCATGGATGGCCGCTTCGTACTGCGCGGTATAGAGGAAGACTTTGTTCTGGTCGGGATGCCAGAAACCGCCGCCGCTGGTGCTGTTCAAGTTCTCAACTTCAAAATCGATCATGGTGCGCAGCCACGCTTTGGCCTCTTCCCGATAGGGAAACGTCGCCAGCACCTCCTCGCGGAAGGCAGCGACGGCTGGATTGGTGGCTGCTGAGATCGCTGAACGCTGGGACAGTGCGTACTGCTCCTTTGCCTGCTGCCAGGCGCGTTTGATCGCTTGAAACATGCTGGCCTCCTCCAGAGGATTACAGCGCCTCGTCTTTTCTGGCGACAATCCTCAGCCGCGCCATATCTTTCGGCTCAGGGTTGTTTCACGTGAAACATATTTTAATGTTCTGGTCGATAGCGCGCCAGCAGTTTTCTATCAAGTTCTATGAGATATTCGCGCCCATATGGTCCAGCTTCTAATCCAAAGATCAGATGTTCCGGCAAATCCTGGGCGATCTCGCGGCTGCATGATCCAGCGGCCAGCGCGATGGCAGTAACGGTATCGACATCGCCGGAGAAATTGATGCAGGCTTGCAGTAAGGTACTCATCTGGTCGTGGGCCATGAGGGCGGTTGCCGCTGCTCGCACGCTCATCCAGCCTTTGCTTTTCACTTTGCCGCGCCAGGGGTCCGACCAGTCCTCATCAACGTAGCGCGCCAGAAAGACGCCCAGGTCTTTTTTCGGCCCAAGCTGATAGAGGAAATAATGGCTCATCAGCGCAGCGGCAACAGCAGCGCCAATGCCCTTGGGGGTGTCGTGCGTTAGCTTTGCCTGCATGGTGGCATGTTCAATAACTGCCTCAATAGTGGGAAAGAATCCAATTGGCGCGGCGCGCATGGCTGCGCCGCTCTTGTCGCTGTCCGGGCGAATCTGCGCCAGAAATTGCTCGCCGTCCTTGATCTGCTTGAGGAATTGATAGAAGCCCTGCGCGTAGCCCTCGCGCGGGTCGCGCTTGAAGGCGCGAACAAACGTGTCTGCCAGCAGGCGCGGAGTCCAGAGTTCGTCGGAGAGCATCGCCTCGGCAATAGCAATGCTCATCTGCGTATCGTCGGTATAATGGCCGGGGACAATGCTATGGCGTGGATGTTTCACATAGCGCTCAAGGGTGTTGAACTGGCGAATGAGGTTGCTATCGACATACTCAAATCCAGCCCCATAGGCATCGCCGATGGCAAGCTCCAGCAGCATGAGCGCTATCTCCTCTTGCGCGTTGGTCGTCCTCGTCGGGCAGGATGCTGCTGCGCGGGCAGGGGGCGCGCCTGCATCATCCTGGCGATAGTCGCCGCCAGCAGACGCTCATCATTCACGCGCAGACGCGCTTCCCAACCTAATCTAGAAGTAAGCTGCATAATTTGGGTCTCTACCTTGTTTAGCCGGGCTTCTCCGCGCTCTATACTGCCTTCTAGCGCCTCCTGTCGAGCCTCCAGTGCGTCCTGTCTGGCTTCTAGCGCCTGGAAACGATCTGCAAACTGACTATCGATGCGCTCGTCTTCAGGAGTCTCTTCAGGGAGCATATGTTGTTCATCAGGAAAGGTGTTTTGCTGGGTTGCACTCCAGAAAGCCTCATAGATAGCCTGTACCGCTTTTTCTTGCAGGACGGTAATGAGGGCTTGCTTTTCTTTGGGCAGGCGGCTGGATTTCAAACCTAGAAGCCAGATCGGAATTGCCCAGACAAGGAGAACATCAGTATCACGAGAACCTTGTCGGGTTGGCAAGGTGACTGTGACCAACGCCCTCCGCAGTGCTGGATCACGCTGGATTCGTTGCTGCTGCCCTCGCAGGTTTAGGGAGAGGATAAGACAAAGTGAGCGTAAGGTCGCGCCAAGACGCGCATCGGCGAGTTGCACCGCCTGAATAGGATGTAGGAGCGCTGCGATTGTAACGCTTTTGACATATGCAAGCATAGCGGGTGATACTCCTCTTTATCTTAATATGCTTCAGGTGGTTTGTCTACGCACCTAGATCAAATGTTCCGAGTGCGTTACGCACCTAGATCAAATGTTCCGAGTGCGTCCCTTAATGGGAAACGGAAGTTATCCCCAGGATAAATTATCCTCCTGGGGATAACTTCCGTTTCTCAGTCTTGCTGCCGTTCCTGCTGCTTGAGGTACTGTTCAACTGCCCAGACGAGTTCTCCCACCAGGGAGCGGCGATGTGCTTGAGCCTGCGCCCGCAGGCGCTCGATCAAAGCTACTGGCAGGACAAAAGTGATTTTCTTAGAAGGGTGTTCTTCATTCTTCATGCACGTATCATACATGGCTTTTCCGTGTTTGTCAAGCCCATGCCTTGTACAAAAACAAAGAGTTATCCCCGGTGATGTGTTTGGTGGATAACTTCCAAGAGTTATCCACCACAAAAAGTTATCCACCGATTTATTCGGTGGATAAGTGAAATGCTCTCAAGTTTGATAACCCCGTTGTTTGAGTCGCTGCCTGTCAAAGCTGCGGAAGCAGCTATGCCGCCAGCGCAGCCGCGTCGTCCAGCGCGACCTGTTGATAGACGTGCAGCAGGCCATTCATCACGCTTTCCCAGGTACGCTGCTCGGCTGCATGACGGGCGCGAGTGCCCAGGAGGGCGCGCTGTTCTGGAGCCGCCAGCAAGTCCTTCAGCGCCTGAGCAAAGGCGGCTTCATTGCCCGGCGGCGCCAGCAGCCCGGTCTCGCCGTGACGCACCAGATCGCGGACGCCCTCGGCATCGAAGGCCACAACAGGCAATCCGCTTGCCATTGCCTCAAGCACAGCCTGGCCGAACGTTTCAGTAGTTGAGGGGAAGGCAAAGAGGTCAGCCGAAGCATAGGCTTCTGCCAGCGCCTCACCGCGCAGATACCCGGTCAACGTCGCGCGATGATGTGCCAGAGCGCGCTGAAGATCGTGGCGGGCCGGGCCATCGCCCACCAGCACCAGATGGGTATCGCTGTTCTCCAGAACCGTAAAGGCCGAGACCAGCGCCATCAAGTTCTTCTCGTAAGAGAGGCGGCCCACATAGAGGATCACTTGCTTTGCCGAATCGCCCGCGATATGCTGGCGCCAGGTTTCGGAACGCCGCTTTGGGTTGAACAGCGTGGCATCGACTCCACGCGGCCAGAGGCGCACTCGTGGAAAGCCCTGGCTCTCCAACTGGCATGCCGTCGAAGGCGATGGGCACAAGGTAGCCTGGCAGTGCTGGTGCAGGAAGCGCCGATACGCCCAGGTTGGCTTTTCCAGCGCACTCAGGTGGAAATAGCCACAGTATGCTGCGAGATTAGTATGATAGGAGGCAATCACTGGAATGCGAAGCTGGCGCGCCCAGAAGATCGCTGCCGCGCCCAGCAGCATGGGATCGGCCACATGCAGCACATCGGGCCGAAAGCCCGCCAGGAGCCATTTGAATCTTGGGCGCGGAAAAAGAAGACGCAGTTCGGGGTACAGCGGCAGCGGCAATCCTGGCGCGCCAAAGACGCGCGCGCCAGCGTAGCGGGTTGGCGCGCCATCCGGCCCCAATACCATTGCTTGATGCCCCTGCCGCTGCAAATGTTCCAGGAGCATCGCAAGGGTGCGCGTGACTCCATCCAGTTTTGGTAAGAAGTTTTCTGTCACCAGGGCAATACGCATGTTGCACGCTCCTTTTGTTCCTGAGAACAGTATCACCTCCTTTTGTTAAGCTTCTGAGGAATCTTTGTAAAACTCTGGTACGACGTTTGGTAGCAGTTGACACACGCGCTCGCGCAACAAAAAGCCGCCCTGGAAGGCGGCTGCGGGGCGAAGCCCGGCGCTGTAGGGAACTACCTACGCAAAAGCCGCCAGAGGTGGCGGCGCTACAGAGAACGATCAGCCAAGAATGTCAATGCTGGTGGCCGTGATGCTCCCATCGCTGTTGGTCGTACCCATCACGCTAATTTTGGAGCCAGCCTTGACGGCGCTGGCAGAGACAGACTGGCCGTTCTGCCTGTACTGGGTGCTGGAGGTCGTGTGGATGGTCAGCGTGGTGCCATTTGATTCTGTACCCGTAATCGTTGAGCCGCTCACGCTCGTCACGGTTACGGTGATGCACGGTCCCTGCCCTCCGGGTCCAGGCGTGGCGGCCAGCCCAAGGCCGCTGTTATCAACTCCTGGCGCGGAATTTCTGAATCCCCCTGCCTGGGGCTGGTTGGCCTGGCTCGCTGAGCCGGTCTGGCTGGTGCTGGCGGCGGATGCCGGGGCACTGCCGAGCGCCGACCCCACAATGGCGCCGACGCCCAGCACGAGGGCGAGGACGAGGGCGATGCCACCGATCAGGAGCCACCTGCTCCCGCGTCGACGGGGCGCAGGTGGTTGGGGCAGCCAGGCCGCTGGCATTTCCCCATAATAGTTTTCCATAGACATGCCTCCTTTGAGGGAACTGATGCGGCGTACACACGCGCCGCATCTACACCATAAGGCGGCAGGATGTGGAAGCTATTGGAGAAACATAGGAAAATTCTCATCTGGTAGTCAGTCCGATGAGGTTTGTCCTGTTCGCACCTGGCTGGCGCTACCAGCGACAAAGCGACCCGAACTGACCATTCGTTGAAAGGAACATTACTCCGCTTCGGTGGGGCCAATACCGGGCGCTGCTATGATCTCTACCAGCGCCGCATTATCATAGCGCCAGAGCTGCCGCTCCAGGTCACATGCAAAATAGACGAAAAACTCAGGGACGCCGTGACGCGGACGCAGTGCCAGCTTGACGGCGCCCAGCGGCGTCAGGCCAGCCCCCGCGCCAGCTTCCAGAACGCGGCGCAAGGCAGCCACCAGCAGCGCCGGATCATCTACCTGACCGCTGCGGCGCGCTTCTGTGCTTTCCACTTCAAAGAGCGGCTTGAGCAGCGCCAGTATCTGGCCCGCTGGCGCCAGCAATGTTGCAGCCAGAGGAACAGCCTGAGTGAGCGAGAGATAAGACAGATCGAGGGTGATGAGTGTGGGGCGTGGATCGAGCGCCAGCAGGGCCGGATCGCCAAGGTTGGTACGCTCCAGATTGCGCACGCGAGGATGCACGCGCAGCCGACCCAGCAATTGCCCATGCCCGGCCTCGACGGCATAAACGAGGGCGGCACCATGCTGAATCAGGCAATCTGTGAAGCCGCCGGTTGAGGCGCCGCTGTCCAGCGCAATACGTCCGGCAACGGGGACAGCAAAGTGCGCGAGCGCCGCTTCCAGCTTCACGCCACCGCGCCCGGCGTAGCGTTGGCGTCCACGCACGCGCAAAGCAGCGTCGCCTGATACGAGCATGCCAGGCTTGTCCAGACGCTGGCCGTTAACCAGCACCTGCCCGGCCATGATCCAGCGCCGCGCTTCGTCTTCTGTCTCAAAGATGCCGCGCTCCACCAGCAGCGCGGCCAGTCGAACTCATCGGATTCAGGTCAAGGAAGGGTTCCGCTTTCTAGCGAAAACATGAAGAGATTCGCGCACTTGTCAACGCGCTGGCGGCAGTATAGCACACTTATCTTGCTTGCGTATAGGTCATGGGCGCGGCCTGCTGCACCATGCCTTTGAGTTCCATCATGATGAGGGCGCTGGAGACCTCCGAGGTGGGCAAAGCGGAAGCGCGGCAAAGCTCGTCAATGTGCAGCGGTTCCGGCGCGGCGGCCAGCAGCGCCAGCAGGGCGCTCTCGACATCACTGGCAGGGAGCAGAGCGCGCATCTCCTGCTGCTGGGGCACCTGCTGGAGCTTCAATTCCTCCAGAACATCGTTCACGCCCATCACCAGTTTGGCGCCGTCCTGAATCAGCTTATTCGTTCCTTCGCTGCCCTTGCTGAAGATGCTGCCAGGGACGGCAAAAACCTGGCGATTTTGCTCCAGGGCAAAGCGCGCGGTGATCAGCGCGCCGCTGCGTTGAGGCGCCTCGGCGACGATCACGCCCAGCGAGAGTCCGCTGATGACCCGGTTGCGGATGGGGAAGTTGGTTGGTTCGGGCTGCGTCCCCAGCGGGAATTCGGAGACCAGCGCGCCCTGCTCGATAATGCGCGCGGCCAGTTTGGCGTTTTCGGGAGGGTAGATCATGTCCAGCCCGCAGCCCAGCACCGCAATGGTACGCCCGCTGCTGGCTGCCAGCGCCGCTTTGTGCGCGGCGGTATCAATGCCGCGCGCCAGTCCGCTAATCACGGTTACTTTATTCTGCGCCAGCCCCCGCGCCAGATGCTCAGCCACCTGATTGCCGTAACCGCTCGCCCGGCGCGTGCCCACAATGGCAACTGCCCAGGCATCGGCGGGCGTCAGCGCGCCGCGCACATAGAGAACAATGGGCGGCAGGTAGATTTCGCGCAGCAGCGCAGGATAGGTCGGGGCATGCTGCGGAATCGCGCTGACGCCGTGCTTTTCCAGTGCGTCCAATTCGGCCAGCGGCGGTGGGCCGTTTTTCCGCTGTTCCAGCAGCGCTTCCGTCGCCCTGGCGTCTAATCCGGCGGCCAGCAGATCACTGCGCCCGGCGCGCCAGGCAGCGGCAGCAGAGCCAAAGGCGCGGAGCAGGTCTCCAAAACGCTTTGGGCCAATGCCGCGCACGCGGGTGAACGCCACCCAGCAGGCCAGTTCTTCATCGCCCAGCGGCTCGCCGCGCATGGCGCTCCCCTCCAATGCTGGCCCGATCTCATCATCAGCATCCATCCCCAGGAGGGCGGGCTGGTGTGCCGTTGGTTCTGGTTCAGGCATCCGGCCCGTTCTCCTTATGAAAGGGGATAGAGGGTCAGGTCTCTGAAGATTACATTGGCTGCGGGGTTTCCGGCATCCGCGTAGCTGTAGAGTCCAAAAGAGTTTGAGCTGGTAAATGCTGGGGTGAAGCGAACAGTGGCAAGAAAACGCTTATTCAAGAAGACTACAAATTGATTGCTCTGCAACAGCACTTCAAGATGATAGACGGTTGCAGGGGTGAGCGTCAGGTCGGGATCAGTCGTCAGGTCCGAGATTCTATCCTTGTTTTGGTCGTTATAGAGCGCGACCGCCGCATAGGCTCCGCCAGTATTCAACGCCAGGGCAAGGCTTGGTTCGGCAGAAGCAGGGAAGATCAGGCCATAATCCACGTTGGCTCCGGTAAAAGAGACATTCACTTCAATATCATAGAGTTCATGCAGCGGCAAAGCCGCATTGTCTGCCACAACGAACTGGCCGCCACGCTCTTTTCCAGCAACCTGATGGCTGGGAAGGTTCAGGCCATCACTCCCAAAGTGCGCCGGGGCGATTGGTATCCAGGCAAGATTATGGTCGCTGCTGAGCAGCGCGTCCCGAAAAAACGGCTGGTTCTTTTCTGCGGCCAGCAGAATCGCTCGATAACGCTCAGCATCGCTCTGCGTAGGCTTGGGCGATGGCGCTGCTGCGGTGCCTGTGGCAGCGGCGTTGCTTTTGGTTGACTGCCCCTGCTTGCTGAGCGCGGCCAGCACGCCGATACACAGACACAGGGCCAGCAGCCCGCTGGAGATGCCAATCACCCAGTTTCTCCGCCGATGGCGCGGCGGCTGTGGGAGCGGCTGCGGCGGCGCGCCAGGAGGTACTGCCATCGGAAATGTCCCACCGGGGAACGTTCCGCTGACGGCAGCAGACGCCGGAACGAAGCGCCGTTTCGTGGCTGCCTGGGTTGGAAGGTCGCCAGGCGAGTCGGGCAGCGCGAGCGTCGGGCGCGGCGCAATGGGCGCCGTGGCGCGCGGTTGGGGTAATCCCTGATATTGCGAAGTGGTGGCCTTGCTAAGCGCGTCGCTAAACGCCTCGGCCAGCGCGCCCACTGTAGGGAAGCGCTCTGTCGGCTCTTTTGCCAGCGCGCGCAGTATCACAGCGTCAAGTCCGGGCGGCAGGCCGGGCACGCGCTCGCTGGGGGGGATGGGCCTTACACTGGCATGCTGAATAATCAGCCCATAGCTGTCTGATGCCTCAAAAGGCAAGGAACCGGTAAGCAGCTCGTAGAGCATGATGCCCACGCTGTACTGATCGCTGGCCGGGACAGCGCGCCCATTGATCTGTTCGGGTGCCATATAGGCCAGGCTGCCTATGACGACTCCGGTGCGGGTCAGATGGGCTGCCTCCGAAGACTCGCTGCCGGAGACAACGCGCGCGATCCCAAAATCGGCCAGGCAAAGCCGCCCATCCTCGTGAAAGAGCAGATTGCCAGGCTTGACATCGCGGTGGACAATCGGCTGTGGGCGTGTATGCGCGTAATCAAGGGCGGAGGCAACCTGACGCAGCCAGCCAGCCACCGTAACCGGATCGGTTGGCTGCTTGGGGTGTATGCGCCTGGCGAGCGTGCCTCCGGTGAGCAGCGGCATGACCAGATAGGCCAGCGGGCCATCAATATCAAAATGGAGAATGGCAACGATATTCGGGTGGTCAAGCTGGGCAGCCAGCCGTGCCTCGCGGAAGAAGCGAGCGCGCAGTTGGTCGGGGGCATCGCCCGCCAGCCCGGCAGAGGGCGCCAGCACTTTCACTGCCACCTGCCGACCCAATGCCAGATCGGTGGCTCGATAGACCGCGCCCATCCCGCCGCGCCCCAGCAGCAGATCAATCCGAAAGCGCTCGTTGAGCAGCTTACCGATGAGAAGCGCGCCGCAGGTGAGACACTGCTGAACGGGCGCTGTAAAGGTGGCCCGGCAGGTTGGATTGCTACATTGTCCTACCAGTGCTGGGGGCATGCCCCCTGGTTCATTCGTACTCATGGTGATACCAGCTTACCGCAGTACATGCCCAGCGTCAAGGGGGGGTAGAGGCAAAGCCTTCAGTCGCCAGGGCTGCTGACGCCAAAAGAACAATTAAATAAAGTTAAAATACCTATTGACTTTTTCAAGATAATCTGTTATAAAAGTTAAAGCACAACAAAAACAATCTTGATGCACTTATGAGTATCTTTCAGGAAGCGAGGCATCCTCCCTATGGAGCGTCGGACCCCTACTGGCCGCCTCTTACCCATCACCGGCAACCTGACACCAAGAGTCACGGAAACGGCAGTGCCGGTTGAGCCTCTCCAGCCTGCCGGACAGCAGCCCCAGCAGACTGGCCCAATCTGGCAGAATCGTTCTTTTAGCATTTTCTGGGGTGGGCAAACGCTGGCTTCGCTCGGCAATATGTTTGCGCTCATCGCTATGCCGCTGCTCGTCTTTCAGGCCACCGGCCAGGTGGTGCAGATGGGTCTGGTAACGGCGACCTTCACGATCAGCCAGTTGATTGCCGGAACCTTTGCCGGACAGTTGATCGATACATTGAACCGGCGCGTGCTGATGATTTTCTGTGACGCGGGCCGGGCACTGCTTTTCGCCAGCATCCCGCTGGTCTGGGTGCTGGTTGGGCCGCAGGTCTGGCTGATCTATGTTGTCACCGCCTGCGGCGCCGTGCTGGGTATGATCTTCCAGGTGGGCTTTGTGACGATGGTTGCCAATCTGGTGGAGAAAGAGCAGATCATCACCGCCAACGGCTATATCAACGCCAGCATGGCGATTACCGCGATGATTGGCCCGCTGCTCGGCGGCGTGGCTGTTGAGCGCTTTGGCCCCGCGATTGCCCTGAGCGCGCAGGCTGCTGCCTTTGCTGTTTCGGCACTGTCGCTGCTGCTTGTTCGTTTGCGTCCGGCGCCTGCCAAAGAAAGCATGGCTGCCCAACAAAAGGGCTTGAACAACATGCTGGCGGGCGTGCGCTTCCTCTTTGAACAGCCGGTGCTGCGCGCGGTGACAGCCATTTTGCTGGTCTATGGGCTGGCAACTGGCGCCGCGTTAGACCTCTTCATCTTCCATATTAAAAGTGATTTGCACCAGGGTGGCACCGCGATTGGCTTTGTTTTCGCTGCCAGCAGCATTGGCGCCATCATCGGCTCGCTGGGCGCCGGACCCCTGCGCAAGCGGCTGGGCTTTGGCCCAACCTATCTCAGCGCCGTCATTCTGACGGGCGTGCCGCTGCTGTTGATCGGGTTGATCCCTGACCTCTACGTGTTGGTGGCGCTGGCGACGTTCTTCCAACTGGTGAACATGGTGATGGGCATCAACTCCATGTCTTTGCGACAGGAGATTACCCCCGACGCGCTGCTTGGCCGTGTGACTTCGGCCTTCTGGACGATCAGCGGCATCATGACCCCTCTGGGCGCGGCGGCGGGCACAGCGCTGGCGGCGCGCCTGGGCGCCCCGGTTACGTTCGTCGGGATGGGCGCGCTCATCTGCCTCATTGGCCTGGGAGGCTTCTTCACCCGCGCCCGCGAGCGCCGCCCGGCTGGCTCAGCCATTGACAGCGCTCAACCAAAGGTCCATACTGCTGAGGAACCAGCTCAACAGAAACCAGCAGCCCAGGTAGCTGGCGCGTAGGATGTTGAATAGCATATTTCAAAGGCAGGTTCTATGTCTGCTGAGATTGCCAGTGCCTCTGCACCGCAGGGCAGGCTCAACATGGACTTTTGGAAATATTGGACAGGCGAGACGATCTCCAATCTGGGCAGTTCCTTCACGAATTTTGCCGGGCCGCTGTTGATCTACGTCTTGACCGGATCAGCGCTCAATCTGGGCCTTGCCACTGCTGCGGGGCTGCTGCCGTATCTCCTCTTCGGGCTGGTTATCGGCGCCTGGGTGGACCGTCTGAATCGCAAACGCCTGATGATCCTGGTCGATCTGCTGCTGGCCCTGACGGTTGCCTCAGTCCCGCTGATGTATTTCCTGGGACTGCTGACTGTCTGGTGGATGTATGGCGTGATCTTCGTCGCGTCCACGCTCGGCATTTTCTTTAGTTCGGCGGAGTTTGCCGCCATCCCCAGTCTGGTCAGCGGTGACGATCTGGTGACAGCCAATGGCCGCATCCAGGCCAGCTTCGCAGGCGCGCAGGTGGTGGGGCCGCTGCTGGCGGGCGCGCTGCTCTTTATCCTCCCGCTTCCGGCGTTGATGTTTGTTGACGCTTCCTCGTTCCTTGTCTCGGCTTTCATGCTCTCCATTATCAGGAAGAGCTTCAATACCTCGGAGAAACCGGGCAAGAAAAAGAGCGTGCGCCAGGACGTGGTTGAGGGCTTGCGCTATGTGCTGGGTCACCCCGTCTTGCGCAATATCTCGGCCATGATGGCGCTGGTCAACTTTGTCGCCGCCACTGTCAACGCTCAACTGGTGCTGTTCGCCAGCGTGCAATTGCGGGCCACCAAGGCTGAAATTGGCGTCATGTACTCAGCGGGAAGCCTGGGCATCGTCGTGCTGTCGCTGCTGGCCGGGCCACTGCGCAAGCGCTGGTCTTTCAGCAAAGTCGCGTTAGGCGCGCTGATGCTGGAAGGGCTGCTCACCGTTGTGTTCGCGTTCACGCCCTGGTATTGGGTGGCAGTGGTGATCTGGTCGGTGGTCTCCGGTTTGGGCATTCTCTTCAATATCAACACCAGCAGTTTGCGGCAGGCGATTGTGCCCAACCACCTGCTGGGCCGGGTGATGAGCATTGCCGGAGTGCTGGCCTGGTCGGCCATTCCGGTAGGCGCGTTTCTGGGTGGCCTCATCATCCAGCAGACTGGCAACGTGATACTGGTCTATGCCGTGATAGGTGTGCTAACCTTCCTGATCCCGCTCGGCTTTGCTTTTACGCCATTGGGTCACGCCGAGCGCTATCTGCCCAAGGAAGAATCCGGGGATACGGCTCAAGAGGGAGAGGCAGCAAAGATTGCTTCAGCCTGAGAATGCCTGCTGATGTGGGTGCCCCACGCTCTTATGGGATGTCTGGCGTACCCAGATCAGGCAGCTTTTCCGGCACTTGCATGGACCTCAGCAGAAAACGCTGGCCCGCATACTGTTCGGAATCGTCCTGGCATTCTGGTCGTTGTGCATCCATTGGCTATTTACTCTGCCGATGTTCGCGGCGCGCGTGCCGTTCAACCTGATCGATAGTAGAAAACTGCGCGCCGCAGACAGGGCAGCTCACGCCCCCAACGGCCTGCTGTGCAATCGTCCAGCGTGCGTGTTCTGCTGCCGCGTGCGCTTGCTTATTATGCTGATCTAGCTCCGCGCGGGTTGCAAAGGTTATACCGCATGCCTGACAGATAAACTGATTCTCTGCCATATCGCCTGGCTCCTCTGGCGCTGCCTTCTGTTTTTCCCTTCTCGTTCGTGAGACCGCAGATGGTGTGCCATCCTGCTGTGCCGACCTGATGGCAGAAAAGCAGCCTCCCTGGAGGCATCCGGGACAAAGCATGGGGGTACACAATGGCAGGAGGGCACTCACCGCCGCTGCTGGTGCCCTCCTCTTCGTTGATGCTGAAAGCTAGATGCAAGGCGGGGCATCGGGGGCGCATGCCAGGGGGGAATGCGCTGGAGCTGTGGTCGTTGTCTTGCTCATACCCAGCGCCGCTCCACCTAACAGAGTGAGGATAAGTGCCAGCCCAACCACCAGCTTCATCAGGTGTCGTCTCAACATGCTGCTCCTCTTTTCATATAGTATCATGGCAGGACTGATTGATGCCCAGAGTTGACGAAAGATCGACTCGCTTCTGCATCACCAGTTTCAAATATCTATACCATTGTGGCCCCTTCGTTGGCAAGTTTCGTAGCAAATTGGTACTAGAGGTGGCCCACTGATGTCCCCGGTCGTCCCTATTTAGCGTGAACTGTGAAGTACGTTACTTGACGAAGCAGTATCCAGGAACTAAAGTATACAGGAAGGTCGTGAAGCATGCTCCTTGTTGAAGGGGGGCCAGCAGATGGAACGGCAGTATATTGGCCGTTATCGCCTTGTCGGGCGATTAGGCACTGGCGGCATGGGCACAGTGCTGCGCGCCGTCGATGAAGTGCGCCAGCGCGAGGTGGCGATCAAGCTGCCCAACGATCTTGATGCGCGCACCATCGCCCTCTTGCAGCAGGAGTGCAATATCTTAGCGCAGTTAGAGCATCACAACATCGTCCAGATGCTTGGCTCTGGCAGCGACAGCGATCCCACCCTCCCTTTCTACATCGTCATGGAGTTTGTCGATGGCGAGACGCTGGAAGACCTGCTGCGCCAGCAGAATGGCCCGCTGGAATGGCGCCGCGCCTTGCAGATCGGGCTGGGCATTGCCGAAGCCCTGGCCTATGCTCATCGCCAGCCACAGCGCGTCATTCACCGCGACATCAAGCCCGGCAATATCCTCATTCGCCGCAGCGATCAAATGGTCAAAGTCACCGACTTTGGCATTGCCGCCGTCCTGGCCGAACGCGCTGCCCATACCGCCGTTGGCACGCTGGCCTACATGGCCCCTGAACAGGGCAACGGCCAGGGCGTCGATGAGCGCACCGACCTCTACTCGCTGGGTGCTGTTCTCTATGAAATGCTCACCGGCCAGCGCCCGCCCCAGCTTGCCTCCGCGCCTGCGCGCCCGCCTGGCGCCTGGCTCGATCCGGCGGTTGTTTCGCCAGATATTCGCGCTCGCATTGACCGGCTGGTGATGGGCCTGCTGCGCCGCGACCGCGAGCAGCGCCAGCCGCAGCGCGCCTCGGATGTTGCCGACGAACTGCGCGCGCTGCTGGAGGGCCGTCCTTCGCCCCTGATTACCCATCGCCAGACGGCTACCCGAAGCCCGGTTCCTGCGGATGTCACGCAGCGGGCTGGCAGGCCCCCGGCCATCACCTATCCACTGCCACCCCAGCGCTTCACCGCGCCCCCGTCTACGTACTATCCCCCGCAGGGTTCAGTGCCCTATCAAGCGGTCCCGGCGCCCTACCCACCACAGTACGCGCCCTATCCGCCGCCTGCCCCCAAGCTCATCATCCAGCCGCCGTCTGCGCAGCCCGGCCCGCCGCCAGCGCGCCAGCAGCCCGCTGGCCCTCAAAACATCAGCGTCCCGCGCCCTAAAAACCGTCCGGCGACGATGGCGCTGGTGCTGGCCCTGGTCGCCCTGACGCTTACCATAATCCTTTTCATCGGGACCAACTCTCTTGCCGCGCTGCATGCTTTTCATTGGCCTCCGCCGCTCCGCTTTACCCTGCGACGCAGCGGCACGCCCTTCACCGCCGAGATCAGCGGATTACCCGTCGCGCTGTTATTGCTCGCGGGCCTGCCCGCGCTGTTCGCGGTCATCTTTGGGCGCGTCGCCCGCACGCGCGTGCTGCGCAGCGGCGGCATTGCCCCCGGTGGCATGCTTGCCTTCTTTGCGCGCTGGATCGGCTACTTTTGCCTGATTGTCCTGTTTGTGATGCTCATCGTCGCCGCGAGATAGCATCATCTCCAGCCGATGGGAGGCACCCGCGCCCCTGGCAGCGCCAGCAGCGCCTCAGACAGCGCCTGCTGCGCGTCCACCTTGCGCCGGGGCCGGTCTAACTCGCGCACCAACTGCCCCAACCGTGCCGCCTGCCACGCCAGATCGCTGCACCGCCGCGCCTGGCACAGCAGTTCCTCTGGCAGTTCCAGCATCCGCAGCCCCTCCTCGACTTGTTGACACAGGAGATCATACACCGCTCGCGTCTCCAGCGGGCGCAGCGCTTCGCCGTATCGATCAAAGCGCGCCCGCGAGAGCGGCTGCTTCAACGGCGGCAGCGGCAGATACCCGCCGCGCCGCCGCTGGCGCAAAATCCGCAGCAGTTCGTTAGTGAACGGCTGGCGCCAGTCCTCCGGCAACTGGCAAAAGAACACCTGCACCCGCCCCGCGAGAGTGGCAAGCAGCGAGAACGGCACGGTGGGCGCGGGCGAAGCCGACGCTCCAGGCATACGCTCTGCGTGGAGTGCCGCCGTCCCTGGCGGCGTGTTATTGGGACACCTTGGCTGCTCGCTTCTTGATGCGCGGCAGCCGCGCTGGGGAGAGAAGAACGCAAGCCAGTGAGACAAACGCGGAAACATGGGCAAAAACTCCTTTCGCTGCACTGAGCAACACAGCCCCATGAACAGCGAAACGGCCACTCCCCGAAGCCCCAGCGAGGCATGGCCTGCCGCGCGCACAGCAGGCAAGCTGCCCCATCCATTTCGGGAAATGGCCGCCAGGAGGAAATCTGCCCGAAAATGGCGTAAACTCCCCCCAGCCCCCATCTCCCGGATTGACCAGGACAAGGGGGTAGTGGTGCGAGCGGTCCTTGTAGACTGCCCGCACTGTGCAGTACCGTTTCTTCTGTTTTCAAGGTGCAAACATGCGCTTCGTCAAGGGAAGCGCGTGCCACAAGCATAGCAGATCACGCGCCCAAGATCAAGCAAACAGGACTTTTGGGCTAGCGGGCCATGTAAAAGGCGCGCTGCTATGGAACCAGTTTATTGTACGCCTCGTGCGTGCCGATCCAGAACCAGGTAACAAGATCACCTTCCAGGAAAGCCATCGCGCGATAATGCGCGCCGATGCGCACGCTGTACTTAGGCGGCTCTCTTGGATCGATACACTTAAATTGCAAGCTGCCGTGTCGAGGATTCTCTTTGAAGAGTTCATAGGCTTCGCGTGTCAGGCGCTGAGCATCCGCAGGCAAAGCTGCAAAGAGTGCCTTAAATCGCTTGGTGCGACGTGAACGCAACACTAGAGAGCAAACCCCCCCTCCTCCACGTCGCCAGCAGCAACATCCTCTTGGGCTTCTTTTGCTAACCGTTCCAGGATTGCCAATCCACGCGGGCTGTTCAAGGTGCGTTCCCACTCCAGATCAGCCAGCAGATCATCAAGCACCTGCTGAAATTGAGCCGCCAACTGCGCCTGCTCGTCTGGCGAAAGCTGCTCTGCCCGCTGCATCACACGCTGGAGCGCGTCAATCATCGTTTCGCCTCTCTTCCGGTTCTTCAGGTTGAGCATTTGTTTTTCCCAGCACGTTCATTATACCTTTTGCTGTCTGGGTTTGGTATAACTGGCCCTTTGCCCTCTATTCTCTCTGCCACACCTGTCCAGTGTTCCGTTTTCTCGGTGAACATCCGCGAGAGCGGGGTAATCATGAGGAAGCCCAGGCCCATGCAGAGCAGAATAATCCCTGTTGACATGGGACTCTTGAAGAAGTTTATGATACAATATGTCCAAAGTCAGCGCATGGCCTGGCGAGATTTGCGCCTTCCGCGTGGCTTAAAAATACGTGCTGGCTCGCGGCTGATGCTCGCTTCATTGGCTGGCGACCCGCAGAGGGTATTGAAAAAAACATGCAATCACCCCCAGAGCCAGCCGCCGCGCTGGCGAGCGCCAAAACACCCCCAACCGGCAGCGCGTCCGCCTTCATCGGCGCGGCAATGGCCGTGAGCGCGGCAGTCATGTGGGGCACCAGCGGCGTCATCTCGCGCTTTCTCTTTCAGGCGGGCATCACCCCGCTGACATTAGTGGAAGCGCGCTCGATCATCACCGCGCTGGGCATGGGCGTCGTGCTGCTCTTGCTGGGACGCGCTCGCTTCCGCGTGCAGCGGCGCGATCTGCCGCTGCTTCTGCTCTTTGGCGTCTCGCTGGCGATTGTTACCTACGCCTATTTTCTGGCAGTCAAGCTGCTGCCGGTCGCTATCGCGGTGATGATTCAATACACCGGGCCATCGCTGATCGCGCTCTATACAGCGCTGACGCTGCGCCGCCTGCCGTCTGCGCGCATCATAGGAGCGCTGGCCCTGACATTGGCGGGCGTGGCGCTGCTCGCAGGCCTGGGCAGCCTGCTTACCGGCCAGACGGCAGCAGGCATCACCGCGCTGGGGCTGCTGGTCTCGTTTGCCGCTGCCGTTGCGATGGCGTTCTACATGCTGGTTGGCGAGCGCCTGGGCCAGCGCGTCCATCCCCAGACCAACGTGCTGTATGGCTTCACCCTGGCCTCGGTAATCTGGCTGATCTTGCAGCCGCCCTGGCAATTTCAGACCGCCGCCCTGGCCCCGGAGCGCCTGCCGCTGGTGCTGGCCGTTGGCGTCATTGGCACACTCGTCCCCTTTGGCCTCTTTCTGGCCGCCGTGCGTCGCCTGGACGCAACGCGCGCCGCCATTCTGGCAACGGTAGAACCCGTCACGGCGGCGCTGGTCAGTTGGGTCTGGCTGGGCGAGCAATTGGATGTCTGGCAGCTTATTGGCGGGCTGTTGGTGCTGGTTGGCGTCACTATCGTACAGGTTAAACGCTAGATTGATGCTCCTTCTTCTGCCATCTGCTTCAAATACTTGTTTCTGCTAAGCAGAAGCCTTTTCATATAGCGCGTGAGAACCAGCACCTCGGCCAATCGCCCAAGGATGCCCAAGGGCGCCTTGAACTCAAACACATCAATCATCAGCGTCCCCGATGCTTGGGCAACAAACTCGTGAAGATGGCGGAGTTCCCGAAAAGCTCCCCGGACCATTTCATCCGTAAAACGGTGTGGTCGTTCATACGACGTAATTTTTGAGGTGAGATGCTGCTTGATGCCAAAATGCACCGCTTCCCAGGTCACGGTATCGCCCAACTGCATCACGCCTGATGTCACGCCCGCAATTGGGCGCTCGCGCGTGTGCGCCATCGAGTGACCATGCAGATCAACGTTGAGCGAGAGGTCGAAACAGCGCTCGATTGGCGCGTTGATGAAGGTTTCTAATCGGATGATAGGCATTTTGGGGAACCTTGCTCATGGGAACGCTCGCTCTTCATGTACCTCATCGTATATGATCGTCACGCTGCCAGGCGTCCCTTCGAAGGTATAGGTCAACCCCCGCTGCACCAGCGTATAGAAGGGAAAAAAGGCGCCCGTTGCTGGATTGGTGATGATCGCCAGCGGCTGTTCGGCCTCCAGCCCATCATAGAGCGTTAGCGTAAACTCGCCGCCAGTATTGACGACGACCCAGCCCAGCAGCGTGCCAAAGATCACATCTCCCCTCCTGCCAGGGGGCGACCCGAAAATGGCCTGGGGGATGGCGCCGTGCCCGACTGCCGCTCTCGTTAGCTGTGGGGCTTCGATATGCCAGGGACGATAGCGATGCAGCGGCTCGACCAATGGCATCATCAACGGCGCTATGAGAGCCAGATGCCGCTGCGCCCCCTGGGAGCTTGCAAAGGTCGTCGTCTTACCTCGAACAAACGAAAAGCCTGGCCGTGATCCATGCCGCCGTATCTCCTCCAGCGGCTCGTTCTCCAGGGCAGGCAGCGGCTGCCCCAGCACCCGATAGACCTCCTGGCGCACCTTGGAGAGATTGACACCCATGCTCTCCAGCACCCCGGCGGCAATGCCTTCGCCCTCGCGCACCAGTCCCAGCAGCAGATGTTCCGGCCCAACCATCTCCTGATTCATGCGCCTGGCCTCATCAAAGGCCAGTTCAAAGACCTTTTGGGAGCGCGGCGTCAACCCGATCTCCCCTAGTATGATGCGATCCCCACGCCCGATGATAAACTCGACGGCGCTGCGCACCTTGTTGAGTTCGACGCCCAGATTCTTCAGCACCGTCGCCGCAGCGCCGCTCTCAACGTCGCTTTGCCGCACCAATCCCAGCAGCAGATGCTCGGTACCAATGTAATTATGATTGAAGCGTTGGGCTTCTTCACTGGCGTAACGCAGGGCTTGCTGCGTTTCCGGCGTGAGCCGGTCAAACGTGCTGGAATCGCTCACAGCGCCCCTCCTTCCGTAAAACAGCCTGCGCTACATATTCCCCGGCGGAATATCAACATACGCGACGCTGATGCTGCCGGGCGTGCCGGTGAGCGTATAGGCCAGCCCTGGCTCCAGGATGCAATGGAACGGGAAGAACGCGCCCGTCGGTGGATTGGTAATGACCGCGATTTTGGGCGCGTCAGGCGCCATGCCTTGAAAGAGCGTCAGGGTGAACGCGCCGCCAGTGTTGACGATGACCCAGCCCAGCAGCGTGCCGATGCCGGTTTGCTGCTGCGCCTTCGCGCCAATGGCTGTTCTGTCGGGCGCTTCGCTGTTGATGTGGAAAGCCTGATAGGCAAGCGCTTCCGAACGCGCTCTATCTCCACGCGCCTGCCTGACCTCGGAGCGCGTGGTTTCTTCTGATGGGCGGCTGGTAGTGCTGAGTACCTGTATCGTCTGCGTGCGCAGCTTTTCCAGATCAACGCCCAGGTTGGCAAGGATCGTCGCCGCGCCGCCACCCTCGCGGACCAACCCCAGCAGCAAGTGTTCGGTACCAATGTAATGGTGGTTCAGCCGCCGCGCTTCATCCACAGCGAGTTCAATGGTATTCTTGGCGCTCGCTGTCAAACCGATCTCGCCCAGCACAATGCGATTCTCCCGCCCAAGCGAGGCTTCAACAGCCTTGCGCACTTGAGCGAGTTCCACGCCCATGTGTTTCAGCACCATTGCCCCCACGCCCTGGCCCTCGCGGACCAGTCCCAGCAGCAGGTGTTCAGTATCGATAAACTGATGGTTGAAGCGCTGGGCCTCTTCATGCGCCAGACTCAGGACCGTCCGGGCGCGTTCAGTAAATTTGGCAAAACCGAAGCCTTCTTGTCGCATCATAGGATGGAACCTCCGTGTAGGAACGGTGTGACGCCTGCAATCTCTGCTGAACCCCACATCCATTACATACGCGACTACCAGGTCTAGTGTACCACAATGTAACTGTTCTCTTTCACCGTAATTCTTTTTAGGGACCAGCATCAAGAGCAGCATTCGGCGGATTCATTGGCCGAAGCTTTTTAACGGAGGAGGTTGCTGCCATGCAATTCACGTTTCGCCTGCTCGATGAGGCAGATGCCCGCGCCATCCAGGCGTGGCGCTATACGGGCGAATACGCTATCTACAACATGACTGCCGACGATCCCGACGAGCGCGATGAATTGCTCGACCGGCGCAGCCCCTACTATGCCGCGCGTGATGAATCCGGTGCCCTGGTTGGCTTTTTTGTCTTTGGCACTTCCGCCGAGATAGACGACTGCAACCCGCCCGGCATCATGAGAGCAGATGGTACCATCACCATTGGCCTGGGGCTGCGCCCGGACCTTACCGGCAAAGGGCTGGGCGTGGCCTTTGTCAACGCGGGGCTGGAGTTTGCCAAAGCGCAGTTTGCCCCGGTCGCCTTTCGCCTCTTTGTGATGACCTTCAATGAGCGCGCCATTCGCGTTTATGAACGCGCAGGTTTCCAGCGCGTTGGTCTGGTGACACAGCGCGGCCCGCGCGGCGAGCGCGCTTTTTGGGAGATGCGCCGCCCGGCCTAGCGCCGCCGCGTCTTTCGGCGCGTTTGCCCGCACGGTGGCTGGCGCGCCAGCCAAGGAACTGACCCATCTGGGCGCTGGATGCCAGGGCTATGTACCAGCCAGGCGGCAGGGGCTGAAGGCCGCGCCTGCGGCGCCGCAGCCAGCCTGCCTGCGCAGGTTCGGATGAGCGGGCGCCAGCACGGGAGGCCGCACAGGTGGCCTTCGTGGCGCGCCGCGCCTCCAGCCGCGCGTTGACGCGCCAGGGCTGCCGCGCTACAATCACAATCAAAAATAGCAAGCAGTATGGAGGCCAGACGATGCCCAAAGTAAAAGGGGAACGAGTCGTGCATTTTATGAGTACGGTTGCTCTCCTGGCGGTGGGGGTTGGGGTGATCGCCCTGCTCCTGGTGGCGTTCATCGTGGTCGAGGGTCAGCGGGGGGGAGTGCAGCCGTCGCCAACCGCCCCATCGGCGGCTGCGAGGAATCAGCTCTGGATTGAGGATATTAACGAACTGGTGACGCGCTTTCCGCAGCTTCAGAAGGATGGTCCGGCCTTGACCGCCGCTGCTGGTTGGTCGGCAGCGGCAGACCAGGTGAAGGCGGACGTTCCGCATCTCACCGACGCCCAGATTGAGACCCGGCTCATGGCGATGGTCGCTCGCCTGGGGATCGCTCATGACACGCTCACTGCCCCAGACCTCACTACCGCCACGTATCCCCTGGCCTTCATCTGGCTGGCGGATGGTCCATTGGTGATCGCGGCCCAGGATGCTGACCTGGTGGGCGCTCAGTTGGTCTCTATCGACGGTCATACGACGGCTGAACTGCTGGCTGCCCTCACCACCGTGATCTCGCACGAGAACCAGCAGTGGCTGCTGGTCCAGGCCGCTAATTACCTGAGCTTCCCCCGGCTGCTGCAAGCCCTGGGGATGGCGCACGATCCCGCGTCGGCAGCGTTCGTCTTCGCCATCAACGGCCAGCAGGTCACGCGGACGATCCAGGCTGGAGGCGTGATAACCCACCAACTGCCCAACCTGCCCAGTTTCGTGCTGCCAGCCGATACTGTCTTCACGTCGTCCCTGCTGCCAGATGGGCATACGGTGCTGGTCGAGTACGAGAGGTGTACACCCAGCCCCGAACTCGACACATTTACCGCCCATCTGACCGCTTACCTGGCGCAGCACCATGTTGATAGGATGGTTATCGACCTCCGCCGCAACATGGGCGGCGATAGCAGTGTTCTGGAGCCGTTTATCCAGGCCGTCGCCAGGTCTCCTCTGAATGCGCCGGGTCGGCTCTACGTCGCTATCGGTCGGCAGACCTTCTCCTCGGCTCTGTTGAATGCGATTGAACTCCGGCAGACGACAGCAGCCCAGTTGATCGGCGAACCTACTGGTGGCTCCCCCAACAGCTACGGAGAGGTGCGCCAGTTGTCGTTCGGCCATCACGGCCTTTCCGTCTCCTACACGATCAGCTACTTCTCCGATGGCGCGCCTGGAGCCACCACCCTCTCGCCCGGCATCGACGTGCCGACCACCTCCGCCGATCTCTTGCACGGCGTCGATAAAGTCTTGGCTGAGCTTGAGCAGCAGGGGTGAGCCAGACTCCGGCTCACCGGCATGGCCCTTCGCCCCCGCTGTGAGTGCCCTGACCTGTCTCCCCATCACTGATGAGCCAGCCCTCATGGGTGATGGGCCTTTCGGGCGCGGGTAATCATAAACTCGTGTAGGGTTTTATCGGCCCATTGCGTCTGAGAAGTAGACAACGGAAAAGCAAGAGGAGGCGATATGGTGATGTTTCCGTTCGCGCTCAGTTCCAGCCCTCCCCCGCTGCCTGCTCCTGATGCGTCGGTGACGGCAATAGTGAAGCGGGCGCGAGCCGGAGACCACGCCGCTTTCACGGCGCTGTTCGATCAATACAACGCGCCGATCTGCCGCTATCTCGCGCATCTGGTGGGCAACGACGAGGTGGGGCGCGATCTGGCCCAGGAGACGTTCTTCCTGGCCTGGCGCGCCTTACCGGGCATCCGCGATGAGAGCCGCTTTGGTCCCTGGCTCTATCGGATTGCCACCAATCTCGCCTACTCGCATCTGCGCCACGCCCGGCTGACACGCTGGCTGCCCTGGGCCGATCCCGGGGAGTCCCAGGCAGCTAATTCGCTCACCGTCGCCGGTCCAGAAACGCAGGTTGGCGAGGCGCAGCACGTCGCCCTGGCCCTGGCAGAGCTTACGCCCAAATATCGTACCTGCCTGCTGTTGCAGGTCGAAGAGGGCTTCAGCCAGCGCGAGATTGCCGATCTCCTGCATGTGACGGAGAAAAGCGTCAGCGTCTATGTCAGCCGGGCGCGCGAGCAATTCCGCCAGGCATATCAACGCCTCGCAAGCGAATCCGTTTCCCCCACGAAAGGAGGGCACACCCGATGAACGCTCCCATGCCCCAGCCTTGCGCGGAGTGGAGGAAAGAACTTGCCGCCACGCACCCGTCAGACCTGACGCCGGAAAAGCGCGCCGCTCTGGCGGCCCATCTGGCGACCTGTCCGGCCTGTGCCGCTGTCTATACGCAGTACCAGCAGTTGGATGCTCATATTCATCAGTTACCGGCTCCAGCCCCGTTGCCGGGCCTGCCGCCGAAGCTGCTCGCGCTCTGGGAAGCCGAGGAGCGCCGGGAACTGGGCGAGGATATGCCCGCTGCTGCTCAGACAAGGGAGAAACCCATGCGAACGCTACAGCCCACCAACCCAACGCCATTTCCTTCCGGCCCGCTGCCTCCGCAGCGCCGCTTCTCGCGCCGCTTTGTCTCCGGGCTATCTGCTGTGGCTGCCGCGCTGGTGCTGGTCTTGCTGACCACCGCCGTGCTGGCAAGCCGACTGCACAATTCGTCGACAACCTCGCCAACCAATACGCCAGGCCCCGCGACGCCGCAAACGCAGAATACGGCCACGCCTGGCCTGACTGGCTATCCCATCAAAGTCTACTTCTCGAAGTTCTCTGATACCAACCCGAACGATGTCTATCCGGTGAATCGCGTCTCGCCAACTATCGGGGTGGCAACGTTTGCCATTCAGTTGCTCATCGCTGGGCCGACGCTGGAGGAGCGCGATCAGGGCTACTACTCGGAACTGAACGGCCTGTTCACTGGCCCATCAACCTGCGACATCACCAACGCGACCCCGACGGGCGGGCCGGATTTCACGCTGACGCTGGATAGGAAGGGCAGCACGCCGCAAAAGGGCACGGCCACGCTGCAATTCTGTCGCCCCATCGGCAGCGCGGGCGTGGACGAGGACGCGCGTATCAAGGCCGAGATCAACGCAACGTTGAAGCAGTTCTCGAATATTCAAAACGTCGTTATTCTAACGCAGGGCGGCCAGTGCTTTGGGGATGAGAGCGGCATGAATCAGTGCCTGAAGTGACCGCTTCGAGCGGTGCGCGCCGCACCTCCCTACCCCTCCTGTCGACGAGGCGCCAGCGGTACAGGCAGCAGCCTTACGTGTGCCGCTGGCTTCCAGTCGGCGAGCGGGTTGGGATTGGCGATTTATAATCCGTGCCCCGCTGTCGGGCGCCAGAAATCCAGCAGGTATTCAAATGTCGTGCCCATCGTGATATAGTTGTTCGGCCAGCCAAAGATACCAACGTTATTGACGATATTCAGCCGGTCCCAGATGATGATATTGCGCAGTTCATAGCCAACCGAGCGCAGCGCCTCAATCACTGCGACGTGAATCGTGATGCGCTCGTTTTCCCACCACATATCAGGCACATTGATGATGCAGTGCCCTTTCGGCTTGAACAGCGGCAAGAGCCGCCCAAAAATCTCCGCGATGGCCTCCGAATATGCCTCCAGGTCCAGCGTCCCCAGGTCTTCCGAGCGCTGGCTGTACTGCTCAATCTTCAGATACTGCTCATTCTTGCGCTCGTTCCCGCGTCGGCTTTTATTCAGCCGCTTGCGATTGAGCAGGTTGGCATAGGGTGGCGAAGTGACCACGCAGGTAATGCTCTCTTTCGCAAGATACTGATCGATAGTGCGGGCGTCGGCCAGCACGGGGATTTGCTGCGTTTCTGAGAAGAGCGTTTCCTGGCTCAAGCGCTCGTTGGTCAGCGCGATATAGTCGGGGTGAATATCAAAGCCAACGGCATTGCGGTTGGCATCGCGTGCCGCCAGCAAGGTCGTCCCGCTGCCCATAAACGGGTCAACCACCAGTTCGCCTTGATGCGAGAAAAGTTCGATACAGCGGCGCGCCAGCGCAATGGGGAACGTGGCCGGATGCCTGGTCTTGTCCCGAATGTCTCGCCCTTCGTAGCTAAACTGCCAGATGCCAAGCTGGCACTTGATCCACTCCTTTGGCGTCAGGCAATTCATATGTGTTGATGGACACTGGCAGATGCGCTGGGTACCGATAGTGAGCTTGTGAGGGGACAGGGCTGCCGCGTGTCCTTGCTGCATAATGGCATCCAATGCGATTATATCGCCATCTTGATTCGCCAGGTTTGCCATGATCTTCGCCATCCGTTCTCTGACTTACAAGAGAACACCCATCACTCTTAATTGATACCACATTTGCCTGGGCAGCAGCAGATACAGGCGCGATGATCTTGAGATAGACGCTGTGATTACATGCGAAACATGATATAGTAGGATACTTGCATTGTAAAAGGAGAACATCTTCTATGTCCGAAGCTCGTCCGCCGGAACTGCCGGAGCAGGAACTGCCCCGGCTCTCTCGCCCAGAAGCTGCGTCACAGCCCGCGCAGGGCGCTGTAGGCCAGGTCGTGTTCACAGGCCGCGAGGGCAACCGCTTCACCTTCACCGATGTTGCCAGCCGCGCCCGCATCCACCTGACCATTCTGGCGCCTGATCTGGCGCGTGTGGAGTTTTTGCCGGAGTGGGTGGCCGCGCCGCCGCGCTCCTGGGCAGTGACAACAGCGGATGAGGATTGGCCGGTGGTGCCTGTCGAGATGGGAACGAAGGCATCTGGCCTCTGGCTGCGCACCCCGGCCATGTCCGTCTGGGTGATGCTGGCTCCCAAACCGTTCCTGCTCCAGTTCTATAATGCCGAAGGCATTTGCCTGAGCGCCGATGCTCCCAACGGCCTGAGCGTTGTGCGGCAAGACCCTGGCCCTACTCCGTATATTGTGCAGCGCGGCGAATGGGGCGCGCGCTGCGCGAAAGCCCTCTTGCCAGGGGAGCATTTCTTTGGCTTTGGCGAGCGCACTGGCGCGATGAATAAGCGCGGCCAGCGTTTCCTGCTCTGGAACACTGATCCGCATCGGGGCCACAACGATGCCACCTGGTCGATGTATGCCTCCATCCCCTTCTTTCTTAGTGTGCGCGAGCAGCACCCGCCCCTGACCTACGGCCTCTTTCTGGATAGCCCCGCGCTCACCGAGTTTGATCTGGGCGCCACGCGGCCAGATCGTCTGACCTTTGGCGTCGGCGCGGGCGATGGCGCGCTGACCTATTATTTCTTTGCGGGCAATGGCGAAGAAGCGATGCAAGATATTCTGGCGCGCTATACCGAACTGACCGGGCGCATGAGCCTGCCGCCGCGCTGGGCGCTGGGCTATCATCAGTCCCGCTGGAGCTATTACCCCGATAGCTGGCTGCGCAGCCTGGCCCGCGAGTTCCGCGCCCGCAAGCTGCCCTGTGACGCGCTCTGGCTGGACATTGATTATATGGATGGCTACCGCGATTTCACCTGGCACCCCCAGCGTTTCCCCGACCCCGCAGGCTTGATCGCTGAACTCCATCAGCAGGGCTTTCATGTCGTCACTATTGTTGATCCGGGCGTCAAACAAGACCCTGCCTACTATGCCTATCAGCAGGGCGTGCGTGCGGACTATTTCTGCAAGACACCCGACGGCGAGGTCTTTCATGGACCCGTCTGGCCGGGGATGGCGGCCTTCCCGGACTTCAGCCGCGCCGAGGTGCGCCAGTGGTGGGGCGAACTGCACCACGCCTTGCTGGATGCTGGCGTGGATGGCATCTGGAACGATATGAACGAACCGAGCCTGACAGGCTATTTTGCGCCGGACCTGGCGGTGCCGAGCGGCAGCACGCTGGCGCCAGAGGTGCAGCATGGCGCGGGTGAGGAAACCTTGCCGCATCGGGCGATGCACAACGCCTATGGCCTGCTGATGTCGCGGGCCGCGTATGAAGGGCTGGAGCGCTTGCAACCCAACCGGCGGCCTTTTGTGCTGACGCGCTCCGGCTGCGCGGGCATCCAGCGCTGTGCCGCGCTCTGGACAGGAGATAATTCCAGCACCTGGGAGCATCTGCGGCTGGCAATGCCCATGTGTCTGAATATCGGGCTGTCGGGCGTGGCGTTTGTGGGCGTCGATATTGGCGGCTTCTGGGAGCATTGCACTGGCGAACTGCTAGCGCGCTGGATGCAGTTGGGCGCGCTGCTGCCGTTCTGTCGCAACCACAGCGCAATGGATACCAGGCGCCAGGAACCCTGGGCGTTTGGCGAACCATTTGAAAGCATCAACCGGCGCTATCTCGAACTGCGCTATCGGCTGCTGCCCTATCTCACGACGCTCTTTTACGAAGCGGCCAGCACTGGCGCGCCGGTCATGCGCCCGCTCTTCTGGCACTATCTGGATGATCTGACGGCCAGAGAGATCGAAGATCAATTCTTGCTGGGCCGCGACCTGCTGGCCGCGCCGGTCTATCAGGAGGGCGGCCACACGCGCCGCCTCTATCTGCCAGCAGGCGAATGGGTGTCGTTCTGGTCGGGCGAACGCTGGCAGGGTCCAGCCTGGGTGGAAGTGCGCGCGCCGCTGGATGAACTGCCGCTCTTTGCGCGCGCTGGCGCCTTCCTGCCGCTGGGTCCGGTGATGCAGCACGCGGGCGAGCGCCCCACCGACCCGCTGACGCTGGCGCTGTATGTTCCGGCTGCCGACAGCACTGGCATCTCTACGCTGTATGAAGACGATGGCGAAACTCTGGACTATCGCGGCGGCGCCTTCTGCCTGCGCAGTTCGCGCTTCACCTGGAAAGCGCCGGGCGCTCTGTCGATCACGCTGGAGGCGCCGCAGGGAAGCTATCGCCCGCCGCGCCAGCATCTCCAGCTTGAGGTGCATCTGCCCTTCTCGGCCAGCCAGGCTCAGCCTGCGGTGCGCGCCGTCCGCCTGAACGGCACCGCCCTGCCAGAGCGCCCGGCATCAGACGAAGCCATCGGCTGGCGCGCGCGCGCGACACGCAATGAGGTGATCGTGACGATCTCTCTGGATGAGACCTGGGCAGGGCAGGAGATTGAGATGGAGATTGAGTAGCGAGCGGTTCTGGCCCGTATCCCCGTCTCATCCAGGCAGGCAGATATGATACCTGTCATCTGAAAGTGATGAGGCATGACACTACGCGAGCCGCCGCATCTTCCTTATACTTGAGACAGCACCGCAGTGAAAGGAGGATGCGGCTCCTTCCGCTCTCGCATCTGGATGAGCGAGGTCTGCCGCAGAACACAGCAATGGATACGGTCATTGAGGTTCAGAGTCTACGCAAAGTGTACGGGTCCACTGTCGCAGTGGAGGACATATCCTTTCAAGTAGCCTCTGGCGAAATCTTTGGTTTGCTCGGCCCCAATGGCGCGGGCAAGACAACCACTGTTGAGTGCCTTCAGGGGCTGCGCCGCGCCGATGGCGGCCAGATGCGCGTCCTGGGTCTGGACCCCTGGAAAGAGCGGGCCAGCCTGCGCCGACGCATTGGCAGCCAGTTACAGGAATCGGCGCTGCCTGATCGCCTCAAAGTCTGGGAGGCCCTCGACCTGTTTGCCACCGTGCCCCTCAGCCGCGCCGCCCGCGAGAAGTTCCTGGAGGAGTGGGGCCTGGCCGACAAGCGCGACACCAGTTTTGCCAACCTTTCCGGCGGCCAACGCCAGCGGCTGTTTGTGGCCCTGGCGCTGGTCAATCAGCCGGAAATCGTCTTCCTGGATGAGATGACGACGGGCCTTGATCCGGCGGCGCGGCGTGCTACCTGGGACCTGATCGAGAAGATACGCGAGCGCGGAACAACTGTCGTGCTGGTGAGCCATTTCATGGATGAAGTCGAGCGGCTCTGCCAGCGGGTGGCGGTCATCAATCATGGGCACGTGGTCGCCCTGGACACTCCGGCTAGATTGGTCGAGCAACAGGCGCAGCAGAGACGGGTGCTGTTTCGTTGGGAGGGCGCGGTTCTCCCCTGGCTAGAGGCATTGCCGCATGTACACTCCGTCCGGCAGGAGGGGAGCCAGATTGAGGTAGTGGGCGATGGTCCGGTGTTCCAGCATGTGGCCGCCGCGCTGCTGCAACGCGGCATCGAGCCAGCCGACCTGCGCCTGGAGCGTCCTACCTTGGAAGAGGTCTTTCTTCAGATCGTTGGCAAGCAAGAGGAGGAGCAATAACCATGCGTGCCTTGACCAAAACTACCTGGGTCGAACTCAAGCTCTTCACCCGCGAACCTATGACAGTGCTGTTCACCTTTGCCATCCCGTTTGTCGTGCTGTTCGTCCTGGGCAGCGTGTTTGGCAACCGACCCGTTGATCCCAACGTCTACCGGGGCTTTGGGATTCTGAATTACTACGTGCCGGCCTATGTCGCGTTGGTTGTGGCGGCCATCGGTCTTATCGCGCTGCCGGTGCATCTGGCCGCCTATCGGGAGCGCGGCGTGCTGCGCCGCTTTCGCGCCTCGACCATTCCGGTCTGGAGCGTCCTGGGGGGCCAGGCTGCGGCAACGTTCCTCATCGGGGTGCTGGCAAGCCTGATTCTGGTACTCGTCGCGTTCGCCGTCTACCACACCAGAAGTCCTGAGTCCCTCGTCGGGGTGCTGGCAGCCTTTCTCCTGGGCGCCGTCATGTTTGCCACGATTGGCCTCTTCCTGGGTCTGGCCCTGCCTACGGCGCGCGCCGCTCAGGGGGCTGGCGTCCTGCTGTGGTTTGTGATGATGCAGATCAGCGGCCCTGGCGCGCCGTTCGAGGTGCTGCCCACCGCCCTGGTACGGGTCAGTGATGCTACCCCGCTGAAGCACCTGGTCTTCCTGATGCAAGACCCCTGGTTTGGGCTGGGCTGGAACGTCCCGGAGATGCTGATCGTGCTGGGTTTCCTTGCGGGGGCCGCTCTGCTCGCTGTGATCTTCGCGCGCCGGGGCTAAAGCCACGCCTTGCGAGCAATACGCAAGCCCTCCTTTTGATAAAAAACACAGGGAGGGCTTACAATACAAGACACGGAGCGTCTTTCATAGGATGATCGGTTCATGCCTTGTTCTCAAGGAGGTGCGTTTTCATGCAGCCTGGGGACATCTTGCAAGAGGAACAGGAACATCGAGGCTTCTCGCTCTATTTGATGTGGGGCATCTGGCTGATGTGGCTGCCCTTTCTCATCCAGCCAGCAGTGGCGTTTGCGCAGGCGCCGCCGTCCCTGCTCAAAGTGGTCGTGCTGACCGGCTTTGGCCCCTTCGTTGGCGTCTACCTGTGGGCCACCTGGCAGGAAGCCTACCTTCTGACGCGAGCAGCGCCGCTGGAGAGCCGGTTCCAGCGGGGATGGTGGGTGCCTTTCGCGCTTCTGCTTGGATTGAGTCTCCCGGCACCCTTTCTCCAGGGTTCCTGGGGATTGGGCGCGCTCATCTTCGTCAGCGCGAGCGTAGCTGCGCGGCTGACAGTTCGACTGGCCGCGCTGGTCTTTGGCGGTCTGATGCTGCTCGATCTTCTCCTGGGTCTGGTTACTGCGGCCCCTCCAGTGACGACTGCGTTCATGCTCTTTCTGATTCCTGCCGTCGGGGCGACCACTGCCACGTTCAGCCACGCCTTTCGCACGAATCGGGAACTGCGGCTGGCTCGTCGGGAGATCGCCCGCCTGGCCGTCTCGGAGGAGCGCCTGCGCTTTGCCCGCGATCTGCATGATCTGCTGGGCCGGAGTCTCTCGCTGATTACGCTCAAAAGCGAACTGGCTGAACAACTGATCCCGGAAGACCCGCAAGCTGCCCAGCGCGAGGTGCGCGATATTGAGGCGGCAGCTCGCACAGCGCTCCAGGAGGTGCGCGAGGCAGTGGCTGGCTACCGGCAAACCACGCTGGCGAGTGAACTCCAGCGGGCGCATGAGCTTTTAGCTGCTGCCGGTATCCGCTGCATCGTCCAGAACGACGCCGACGTGCTGCCAGCGCCTATCGAAGCGCTGCTGACCTGGGTAGTGCGCGAGGGCGTCACTAACGTCATGCGTCACAGCCGGGCAAAGCAATGTGTGATTGCTCTGGCGCGCCAGCCTGACGAGATATGTTTGACCGTCACCGATGATGGACAAGGCGACAGCCGCCAGGAGTCTACCGCCGCGCTGCAATCAGGCCAGCCGGGCAATGGGCTGCGCGGCCTGCGTGAGCGGGTGGCCGCGCTGGGTGGCCGCTGCGAAGCCGGATCAGTCGGCAAGCATGGGTTCCGGCTCACTGCTATCGTACCGCTCTTGCCAGCAGGAGAGACGCGACCAGCGCTGCCGCAAGCAGAACAAGCGAGAGGAGCTATGTGATGATTCGGGTGCTGTTGGCTGAAGATCAGGCGATGGTGCGCGGGGCGCTGGCCGCTCTGCTCAATCGGGAGCAGGATATTACCATTGTGGCCGAGGTGGGGCGCGGTGATGAAGTGTTGGCGGCGGCCCGGAGCGCCGCGCCAGATGTGGCGCTGCTCGATATTGAGATGCCCGGAGAGAGCGGCCTTGAGGCGGCAGCAGAGCTGCACGCGCATCTGCCAACCTGTAAGGTGCTGATCCTGACCACATTTGGGCGGCCTGGCTACTTGCACCGGGCGATGGAGCAAGGGGTCGTGGGATTTCTGGTCAAGGATGCCCCGGCGGCCCAACTGGCAACAGCCATTCGTCGCGCTGTGGCCGGTGAGCGCGTCGTTGATCCGCTGCTGGCAATCGCGGCTCTCAGCGAGGGAGAGAATCCGCTCACCGAGCGCGAACAGACCGTATTGCAGTTGGTCCGGCAGGGAGCGAGCAACGCTGAGATTGCCTCGGCGCTGGCGTTGACTGAAGGCACAGTGCGCAACTATCTCTCAACAGCCATGCAGAAAGTGCAGGCCAGCACGCGCATCGAGGCTGCCGTGCGCGCCGAACAAAAAGGCTGGCTGTAGAAATTCCAACGTGCTGCTGCCCTCGCTATGGAGCTTGACGGCAAGGGCAAGAATTGTCCCATTTCTCTCGCCCTGCTATACAAGACGATAAACCATAGGTGTGATAGTATCGCTTTCGCAGCAGCAGCACTTGACTTCTTCATGCAGGTCAGGTATACTCTTCCCAAACATCCACAAATGGCGATAGCCGTAGCTGTTATACGCAGGTACGGCCACCATCACCCAGGCGCCGCCAGAGCGACGCGGAGGGCTATCCCGCATTCTAAGCCCACATCCGCCCGCACGTCCAGCGCCTCACCCAAAACAACGCAGGAGGCACCCAATGGACATCCCCGATTCCCTGCCCGCAGGCCACTACGCCATCTACGCGCTGCTCGATCCGACAGACAATCTGGTCTACTACGTCGGCCAGAGCCGCAGCCCTCAAGTGGGGTATGTCCTGACCGATTGGGCTGTCCCTCTCTGGGCGTCAGGATTGCAAACTACACACTTGTCTGAAGAAAAGCAGGTTTTGGCAGCGCTCTTAAAGCAAGAGGCTGCTGCCGCCATTAGACATGGACTTGCCCGACCGTAGCAAAGCAGTTCGCCAGGTTTATCAACCCGGCTGCTGGAAGGAGAAAACTATGATAACCTCCTTATCAAGAATCTCTTATTTTGATAGCTCTCTTGTCAAAAAGAAGGGCCATTTCCCAAAGGGGTTGCCATTATGGCAACCCCTTTCCAAAGGGGTTGCCATTTCTTGAGAGTAACACACTCATCTTTTTGAGGGTGTTGTAAAAGGAAGGTTGAGTATGGTTGAAGCACTTGTTATCCGACTTGTCTCGCTGGCTGCAAATCTGCCTCCCCTGCAAGCGGTACAGTTGCCAAATGGGGATGTAGGCGCTACTTTGCGTTCCCTTTGTAAGATGTTGCAGTTGGATTATGTCGCCCAGCAGCGGCATATCGCTCGCTCCCATAATCTGAGAGGCGCGCTGACAACGGTGACAGTGGCTACCAAAGGTGGCCCGCAGGAGGCGGCGGTGCTGCTCGCGTGGGCTATCCCGCTGTGGGTGACAAGTATCCAGGCCAGTCGCCTCACTGCTGCCAAACGCGCTACCGTCCTTATCCTTCAGTACGAGGCGGTGCCCGCGCTGTATCGGGCTTTCCAGCAAGCCTTTGCCCCTGCCCCGGAAGCCCCACCGCAGCCAGCCCCGCGCATCGCTGCCCCAGACCCGCTGGAGGCTCGTTTTGCCGCCCTTGAAACGGACTTGCGCGAGGAGCGAGCAAAGCGCATAATCATTGAAACGATGCTGCATGATGAGGTAGCAAAGCGCGCGGCGCTGGCGCGGCGCCTTGCCAGGACAGAGGTACTGCTGGCAGCGGCTATCGAGCGGCTGATCCGGCCTGGAGGCAGCCCTGAACCGTCGCCAGAGACGCAGCCGCCGCGCAGGCGAGGTGGTCGTCCACGGCGCAAAAGATGATGGTTCGGTGTCGTTTTAGTCTATACTTCTGTAAGATCGGAGCCAGGGTCATGCAGATACACATGAGTGCGGGCGATAGGCAGCCACGCTGGGCATGGACTGCGGGATTGGAAGGGCTGGGGCAGCAGGAAATGGCAGTTATGCTGCCCTGGCCGGAAGGCGATCCGCGTGATAGGTATGTCGCCCACCTGCTGAGATTTATCGAGACATATATTGCCAGCCAGCCAAAACGCATCCTGGCAGGCCAAACGATGCACTATGGGTGGTCTATGCTGCGCTTTGTTGCCGGCGAATCTCCTCAAAGCAGCATAGATCAGCGTAGCCTGCTCATCGAAGAATTGCGCGATCCCTTCACATTCGATCAACCGGCCTATGTTCCTGGCGCGACGCGCGCGTTGGAATTGACAGCGCTTCAACGAGAAGCCATCCAGCGCAATCGCATAAGCGGCGAATCCGAGCATCCCCATCGCTCAGGCATGGTAATTGTGTGTAATCGCGTGACGCCAGACACCATCTGCTCGCTGCGTCCGCTTGCGGTGCAGCGCCTCTGGGAGCCGAAGAACCAGTATACCGGGTGGTTTGTCTCGTGTTCCAACAGCGGCCACGATCACGACAACCCTGATGAACTTGCCCCGGTTCATCTGCTGCATCTCATCAATGGATTTCCAGCCCTCTTCCCCTATCTTGCTATGCCGGTGGGGACGGCACTGTTCTTCGAGAGTCAGCAGGTGATCGTCTTTGGTCCGGGAGATCAGGATGGGCATGTGGACCCTGCGCCGCTTTTGCTCACACTGCCATGATAAAAGAACAGCTTATACCAAATCCTGTTAAACAGCAGTACCAGCAGCAATGCACCCCGCCCCTGTCGGCGGGGACGCCGACGCTACACCCCCTCCTTATCAGCCGGATTTGATATTAATCGCCCGATTGCTCCAAAAAGCGCAGCAGGCGATAACCGCCCTCTTCAATATCTACCGCCAGTTCATCCAGGTCTGCGCCCCGGCTGGTTTCGCCTTCCACCCAGGCGCCGCGCTCGCTGTTGTACATCTCGGCGTGATAGAGTTTGTCTGGCTCCAAAGCGCCATCCAGGCGCAGCGGCACCAGCATGGTTTGCCGCGAAGACGACCCCAGGCAGACCATAATCTCGCCAGGTCGTTTGAAGGTGATCTGGTGGGCCAGCGCGTTGAGCGCGTGAACCTGCTCCGAGATGTCCTCCTGATAGAAATGCTTGCAGGAGCCTTCCGAGGTCTCGAACTGCGCGGTGCCAAAGACATGGAAGCAGTCCCGCTGGCGTCCCGCGAAGAAGGCGCGCTCGTGCCCGTGATAGGCCAGCCGCCGGATGCCTACCCACTGCCAGTTGCGCGGCAAGAGCGGATTCAGGCCAATAACGCCGGTTGAGAGCATGACGCCGCAGACGCCTTCAACCGCCGCCCAGAGAAAACGCGGCGGCTCCCAAGGCGAAAGGCGCATCCCCCGATTCACCAGCGATTCGCCATCTATCCACTCGCTGAACTGGCCTGGCACCGTGTTATTCTTTTTGGGGTCGCGGGCATAATGCTCAAAGCTGGAGCGCAGCGCGCGCACCATGAATTCGGGATGATAGCCTTTGGCCGCGAAGGCGTACCACCACGTTACCCCAGGCCAGACGCCGCCCATCAAGCCCCACTGGCCGTAGGGGTCGTAGTCCGGGCTTTCCCGGCTGACGGTGCGAATGCCCGCCGGGGTCCAGAAGTCGGGGCTGTTGAGTCGGCTGATAATGCGATACGAGACTTCATCGGGCGCAACGCGAAAAATGACCGGAAACAACTCATCCGAAGTCACATCGGTGTGAATGTTGCCATCCAGATCAATGTTCAGGTAATACAGGCCCGTTTCCGGGTTGAGCAGGTGCGTATTGATGGCACGCTTGAGCGCTTCAGCAGCTTCCTGGAAGATGGGCGCGTCTCGCCTGCCCTCCGGTGTGCCCACTTCCTCTGCCAGATGCGCGGCGGCTCGCAGCGCGGCGGCGCATTCAGCGTTCACTTCGGTAACAGCGCCGTTGATCGTGTAGTTGGGGATAATGTTGCGCCAGCCGCAGATGCCATAGACCTCAGTGCCCCGCGCAGTGCAAACAACCAATCCCCGTTTGCGATCAGCGGGTATCTCGTCTAGTTCGGTATCGCGCTGGGACAAGATATAATGCGCGGCGCGGCTCACAGCGGGGTAGACCTCGCGCAGATAAGCATCATCCTTGACCTGCCGGTAGTGATGGTTCACCGCCAGGATGAAGAGCGGCGTATCATCGTTAATGTTTAGCCCGTCATCGAAACGCTCGTCGGTCACAGCATGGTAATACTCAAGAATTTTCCCGTTTGGCTCCTGGCGTTTGGCAAAAGCATCCAGCAGATTGCGGGAGAAGGCAGGCATCAGGTGGTCACAGCCATAGACGAACCAGGCGGCATCGCGGCCAACCACCGCTGACGAGCGGCTGGGGTCATTGGTGAACGCCGGGCCGGTTGGATAGTCTGACATCACGCGCAGCATATTGACTTTCGCCCAGGTGACGCCCTGATTAATCAAGGGATCAGGCGTGATTACCTGCGTCACGCTGACAGCATGGCTGTAATATCGCATGGTGCGTCGCAGCGCGCTTTCATAATGAGCCGCATTAGTGAAGACGTGGCGCGCCCGCTCCTCGCCTTCATGCGAGAAAGCCGTGAGAAAAGCGAACTTGATGGTCTCGCCCGGCGCCAATTCAACATCCACTTGCAGCGCGCCCAGCACGCCGCCGCTGGCCGAAGTATCATTATTCAGCGTAAAAACATGCGTGGTCTCGTAAATCTGGCTGGCATCGAACGTTGTCTCCCAGGCGGAAACACGCGCCGCGTGCCCGCAGACGCCAAAGATGCGCACCCAATCGGGTTTGCTGGCGTTTCTGGCGATCAGCGCGCCCTGGCCGAGTGTGGGATCGTAGGTTGCCGTGATGTCGGCGGGCGTATTCCCATGCAGCCGCTCGTAGCCATAGACGCGCATCCGCCGCGTTAACAGCGCCTTATTGCTTAGCTGGACCACTTGATAGAGCAGCGGCGCCTCCAGGTCTTCCCGCTCGCTCTCCTTGCCTGGCGCGGCCACATGCGGCACAAAAATGGTTTCTTCCACGTCTAAGTGACCGGGAAGGTGGTAGGAGTGGCATTGATAGGCTGGATGAATCTCAAATTCGCCCGGCGTTTCCTGGCGCAGATGCAGATAGGCATCCATGTCGTCGTGGAGCGCCCGCCGCTGTGCCTCCTGGGGCACGCCTGGCAGCGGCACAAGCTCCTCCTGGGTTGTCACCTGGCCTTTGCCATCGCTCTGGCTCCCATCCGCCCCCTGAAGTTCCAGCGCCGCCTCGACGTGTCGGCCAGGGCGAATCACGCGATGCCCCACCCCGCTGTAGCGCAGGCAGATGGCCCCGACTACATGCGTGCCCAGGTCGGTACTGAAAAGCGATTCAACATCGCCAGTGCCCTTGGTCGTCACCCAGCAGCGCGTGTTTCCAAAACTGGCCCCCATTTCCAAATCGGTATCTGGGAGAAAATACGATGGCATTTCCAAAGGACGATGCACTCTGGAAACAACATGATGTCGCGCCGGGCCAGCATCGTGGACCTGTGCAGGAACCGCCATCACATCCATAGCATCCATAACACCTCCTTAAAATGTGAGATGCTTCACACTGCTTTTTGACAGAGCCGGGTATCTTATTATCAGGGAGCCGTCTTTGTATATCGTATCCTTTTTCAGTGTATCCTCTAGACTTCTCAGCAATCAATATGCCGCGCTTTCCAATAAGCGCGAAAAATCTCTGCTACCTACGAGCATCGTTGCTCGTATAATAGAAAGGTCTCACGGAGGATTCCTTAATAGAGAGTACGTTAATAGAGGGTACGTTGAGAAACCTATCTGGTCATAGTGTTCCCAAAGGAAGGATAACCTCCCATGTCAGCGCTACCTGGTTCGGGCACAGGAACGCCTCAATCATTTTGTGGTTTTTGCGGCTTCACTGATACCCAACCATTTACCTACTGCCCGCGCTGCGGGCGGCCAGCCAGCACCTCTGGCGTCCTGGCTTCCAATATCAGCCAGCAGCTCATCCCGTCAGCGCCCACTGTGCCGGGTGTGAGCGAGACGTTTGGCGAAGCGCCCACCGACGTGAGAACCTATCCCTATGAGGCCGAGGCGCCATTTCAGACACCAGGCGTGCCAGGCGCGTGGCCGCCACCGGCTGGCTTTGGCGGCGCGCCTGCCGGGTACCCCAATCGTTATGCGTCTGGCGGTCTGTACCCGCAAGCCTATCCCGCTGCATCTGGCGCCCCCTCCGGCGCGGTTGGCGCATCGGCTGCAACACTTCCTCCGGCCAGGGCCAGATGGAACCGCCGGAAGCGTCTGACAGTCATCGGCGGCGGCGTGCTGGCTTTCTTGATCGTGGCCTCAGCGGCGGCGTACTTTGTCTACAGCGCGTTCTTTGCCTTCAATCAGACTGACTCAGCCCGCTATCTGCCGTCCAACACCATCTTCTATACCTCGCTGGACCTTCAACAGATTTCGCAAAACTCCCATCAGGTAAGCCTGAACGACGTAGCTGGCACCATCAACAGCGGCCTGGAGCAATCTACTGGATTGAGCTTTCAGAACGATGTGCAGCCCTGGCTTGGGCGCGGCTTTACCTATGCCCTGGTCAGCATCTCGCAGCAGGCAGTAGGGGGAGGCATTGGCCCACAACCTGCCGCGGGCACTGTCTATCTCATCTCGACCCGCGATACTAACGCCTCAAACGCCAGCCTCCGGAAAGCGATCACCACCCAGGAACAAAAGTATCATGTCACCTTCACCAGCATCTCGTATGGCGGCGTGACCCTTCAGAGCGATGTTGATTCGGCACAAAGCCAGGGAGATGGCGCGACGCCGCTGGTGCTGGGCATTGTGAAAGATCAGGTCGTAATCGCCAGCACCGTCGCTGTCGCAGAGCAGGTAATTGACCGCGCCAATGGCAGCAGCGATACGCTGGCAAAGAACTCGACCTTCACCGATGCCGTTGGCAAGCTGCCCAGCAGCCGCTTTGGCACGCTGTATATCAATGTGTCGGAACTGCTGCGCCAGGAGTTCGGCCTGAGCAGCTCGGTGACACAGAACTACCCGGTTGGCTATGGCTCGCTCCAGTTCACCGATCAGGGCATACGCCTGAGCTTTACGCTGGAAACAAAGACCGGCACGCAGGCAGGCCAGTATACGGGCAATACCAATGCCAGCGCCGGAGTTGTGCCCGCCAGCACGCTGCTGTATGCCGGGCTGGGCAATCTTGGGGGGTTCTTCAAGAACCTCGAAAGCCTGAGCGGCGGCATCGTGACGGATGACGAATTCCAGCAGACCGTTGGCCTGCCGCCAGATGATCCGCTGTTCAACGCGCCTGCCAGTCTGGCACTGCTCCCACCACAGGCTGGCTCGGATGATGCAGTTGATCCGCTGGTGCTGCTGCATTTCAACATCGATCCCGCCAGCGCCAATGCCAAAGTGCAGCAGGCGATTGAGAACCTTGGGTATGATTCCAGCAGTACCACCATCGATGGCGTGACGGTTACAGAGGTTGATGCCTCGCAGACCGTGTATTATGCCATCCTGGGACACGATCTGGTGTTCAGCTACGATACAGATGGTCTCACCCAGGCAATTGCTACCGCCCAGGGGAAGCAGCAGAGTCTGGCGCAGTCGGCAACCTTCCAGCAGTTGGCGAACAGCGAGGGACAAAGTAACGCCTTGACGGTCTTCATCAGCCTGGAAAATATCGCCAAAGCGCCGGGACCGCTGGGCGATGCGTATCGTCAGACCCTGGGAAGCAATACGTCGCTGCTCTCCAGGACGACGGCCTCCTATCTGGTGTATAGCTCTGATGCCAATGGCATTACCATCACGGAAGACATCGCGCTCAAATAGGATCAGACCAGTGCTGCCTGGCGCCGCTACCTCTGGCGGCTCCAGGCAGTGGTAGGTCAGATTTCGCAGTGTATTGAGTCAAGGAATAAAGCGTGTCTGGATCATCTTCCCAGCCGCCTGCGTGGGGTCCGCCGCTCCAGCCGGGCAGCGGACCTTCCAGCAGTGAATCAACTGAACCGATGGCTGAGCTGCCAGCGGCGCATCAACCGCTGGCGCTGCCCGCGCCCGCCGCTGGTGAACTGGCGCTGCCGCCGGGGTCAGCCCCGGCGCTGCTGCCTCCGGCCTCTTCGTCTTCTGCCCCATCAGCCGCGCCGCCTTCCAAGGTGCCTGCTCAGCCAGGGGAACAGGCCACGCGCTGGGCCAGCCGCATTCTGGCGCTGGCTGTAACGCTGCTGGTTGTTTGTATGCTGCCGTTATGGGTCTTTGGGATATGGTCCATCTGGTACACCAACAGTCACGCGCCGCCGCCAGTGCTGGCAGTGCTGAACCCTGGTGGGCAGCGCGCCGACGACGCCCGCTGGTCGCCGGATGGCCGCTATCTGGCCGAGCAATTTACCCTCGACGGCAGCCCGCCCGGCAATCCCAACGGCGTGGCTGTGGCGTTGTGGGATGTGGCCGGGCAGCGTGAGATACGTCTCTTTACTGGTGCCGATGGCGGCCTGGCGGCGGCCTGGTCGCCAGATGGCTCCGTGCTGGCAACGACCGATGGCACGCATGTCTTGCTCTGGCCCGTTCAGCAAATTGAAGTCCCCGGCGCGAATGTGGCACCCGTTGCCGGGCTGAGCGCGCACGATCCGAACGAAAAAATCAGCGACCTGGCCTGGGCGAAAGACGGCCAGACGCTGGCGGTGGCCGATGAAGGCGGCCTGGACATCTGGACGCGCGTGGGCGCAGCCTGGAAACAACAGCAGTATTTCCCCGATAGCTCTTGCGCCACTCTTCTGTGCAACCGGCATCTTTCCTGGTCGCCCGATGGCACCTGGCTGCTGGTGGCGCCCTGGCACACTGCCGCCGGGCAAAGCGGCGTGGGCACCTTGAATACCCAGACCTGGAAGAGTGGGCCGCTGATAGATGCTTCGGCGCCGCTCGCGTGGTCGCCGGATGGCTCGCTGGTACTCTTGCGCGCCAGAGATGATACAACGCTCATGGCCGCGCAAGCCGGAAGCTGGAAGACTGCCTGGACGATCAACCCCAATCTTGACCTGCACCAGAATGATGCTGTCTATCCAGATGCCGCCGGGTGGTCGCCCGACGGGCGCTGGCTGGTGGGCACTGCCGATGGATGGGTCGACCTCTGGCCTACCGATACGCGCCGGTCGGTCTGGGTCTGGAACGAGCAGCACATCAGCCAGGGTATCTATGGTGTCAACAGTCTCTCCTGGTCGCCCGACAGCCACACCCTGGCCGTGACCACCGATGGCACCGCCCGCCTGATTCTCTACGATATGCGCGACCCCTCGCCGCCAGGGAGTGGCCCTCCGGCGCTTTAATGCCCAAAGAGCCACCCAGTTTTAATGCCCAAAGAGCCACCCACCGTTCACGTTCAGCACCTCGCCAGTGACAAACGACGCCTCCGGCGAAGCCAGATACAGAACAGCAGCAGCAACATCGTTGACGTGGCCGCCGCGCCCGACGGGCGTTTGCGCGATGATGCCGCTGACGCGCTCCTCAGACCAGGCGCCGGTAAAGCCGGTGTTGGCGATGAAGCCGGGGGCAATCGCGTTCACGGTAATCCCTTGGGGACTCAGTTCGCGCGCAAATCCATAGGTCAGTCCCAGCACCCCGGCCTTGGCTGCCGCGTAAGCGGTTGAGCCTGCCCGGCTCCCTCCCGTGAAGGCAGCTATCGAACTGATATAAATAATACGCCCACCAGGGCGCGCCAGATGCGGAGCGACGGCCACAGTCATTAAAAAGCTGCCCTTCAGGTTGGTATGATAAACGTTCGTAAGAACTGTCTATTATCTTTCACAATCCTTGACAACTATTGTCTGGTTGTGGTAGACTGAAGGCATGAAACTTTCCGACTATGCTAAACAGATGGGCGTGTGTTACGAGACGGCCTGGCGCTGGTATCGGGACGGCAAAATCCAGGGCCGCCGCGTCGGGGCGCACACCATCGTCATCACCGAAGGCCAGGAAGCGCCCAAACGCGAGCAGCCTGAACGGGTTGCCATCTATGCCCGTGTCTCTGCGGCGGAAAATAAACCCAACCTGGAGAGCCAGGCAGAGCGTCTGATAGCCTACTGCGCCGCCAAAGGCTATCAGGTCAGCAAGATCGTCAAGGAGGTGGCTTCAGGCGTCAATGATAGTCGCCCCAAGCTCCTGGCGCTCCTGGAAGATCAGAGCATCACGCTGATTGTCGTCGAGCATCAGGACCGGCTCACCCGCTTTGGCTTTCGCTACCTGGATACGCTGCTCAAAAGCCAGGGGCGCGCTATTGAGGTGGTCAATCAGGCAGAGAACGACCAGGAAGACCTGATGGCCGACCTGACCGCTATTCTGTACAGCTTCACCGCACGGCTGTATGGGCAACGCCGTGCGAAGCGCAAAACCGAGACGGCCATCCGCGCCTTAGAGGCGGGAGAGAGCGAGGGCGAGCATGCAACTGGTTGAGCAGCATGTGATCGACAAGGCTGACCCTCGCTTTGCCACCATTGACGCAGCAGCCTTCAAAGCGAAGAACCTGTACAATGCGGCCCTCTATCTGGTCCGGCAGTCCTTTATCTTTGAAAATCGCTACCTGGGCTATGAGGACATGTACCACCAGATGAAGGCCCATGAGGCGTACCGGGCACTGCCAAGGAAGGTCGCTCAGCAGGTGCTTCGCTTGCTGGATAAAAATTGGCAGAGCTACTTTGCCGCCTGCGTAGCCTACCGGGAAGACCCGTCCAAGTTCAAGAAGCATCCAAAGATGCCTCACTACAAGCATAAGACCAATGGAAGGTCAGTTCTGGTCTACACCATTCAGGCGCTCAGTCGCCCTGGCTTGAAGCGGGGCCTGATTCAGCCGTCCATGTTGCCCATCACCGTTCAGACCAAACAAACGCACATTGCCCAGGTCCGCATCGTGCCCCGCATCGGCTTCTATGTGGTGGAAGTGGTCTACGAATGCCAGGAAGCGGCTCCCACTGGCAATCCAGCCCTGTATGCTGCGATAGACATTGGCGTTGACAATTTGGCCGCGATAACTTCAAACAAGCGGGGCTTTGTCCCGCGCCTCGTTAACGGTCGCCCCCTGAAGTCAACCAACCAATATTATAACAAGCGGAAGGCAGAGTTGCAGGAAGCCTTGGGCTATCCAGGGACTACCGCTCGTATGGAACGCCTGACTTCCAGGCGGACCCGGCGTATCAACCACTACTTGCACACGGCCAGCAAGGCGATCATAGCACTGCTCGTGCAAGAAGGCATTGGCACGCTGGTGGTCGGCAAGAACCCCGGTTGGAAGCAGGAAGCGGAGCTAGGCCGCGTCAACAATCAACACTTTGTTGGATTGCCACATGCCCGCTTCATTGCCCTGCTGGAGTACAAGGCGAAGTTGGCAGGCATCCGCTTTGTGCTTCAGGAAGAGAGTTACACCAGCCGAGCTAGCTTCTTAGACGGGGACCCCATCCCGACCTATGACCCCAAGCGGGAAGGCCAGTACGCTTTCAGCGGGAAGCGCATCAAGCGCGGGCTGTATCGAGCCGGGGATGGGCGCTGCCTGAATGCAGATGTGAACGGCAGTTACAACATTCTGCGTAAAGCACTCCCTGACGCCTTTGGCAAGGGGATAGAGGCGTGTGTAGTTGCGCCTGTATGGTTGACGTTTGCCTGGTCAGTTCAACCGTGTGCGTTGGCGGCAGCGTGAACCGTACCAACCAATCAATAGCTGTCTATTGGTTTGGAACTATCGAGTACGGCGTCCCATTCGCGCTCCGCTTCATCGAGCGGCATATCAGTAGTGACGCCGCGCACGAAGCCAGCGGCATTGACCAGCACATCGACCTGCCCCCAGCGCTCGATGATCCGGGCCACCGCCGCCTGCACCTGCTCGCGCTGGCTCACGTCGGCCTGATACCAGGCGACAGCGGGGGCCAGCGCTTCAGCAGTGGCGCGCAAGGTCTCCTGATCGCGCCCGATGATAGCGACCTCTGCGCCCCGTTGTGCAAACGCCTCCGCTGTCGCCCGCCCCATGCCGCTGTTGCCGCCGGTAATAATGATCTTGCGTGGTTGCTCTGTCATACTCATGTTGTTCCCCTCCTGTTTTTCAGTATCTCACATCAGGGCATGCGCTATGCAGCGATAGTCTATACGACGCGCCGGGAGCAGGTGGGTGCTGCGATGAGCGTCGCCGTTTGCTACGAGAGAAAGAGAGAGACCAACGATGGAGCTTGAGATCACCCTGCGAGTAAATGGGGCCGCGCACCGGCTGACCGTTGATACCCGGACCACCTTGTTAGACGCGCTGCGCGAGCGGCTGGGACTCACTGGCGCCAAGAAGGGCTGCGATCATGGGCAGTGCGGCGCCTGCACAGTCTTGCTGGATGGTCGGCGTGTCAACAGTTGTCTGGCGCTGGCCGTCGCGCACCAGGGCGCTGAGATTGTTACCATCGAAGGGTTGGCCCACGATGGGCAGCTTCACCCGCTCCAGCAGGCGTTTATCGCGCACGATGCTTTCCAGTGCGGCTACTGCACGCCGGGGCAAATCTGCTCGGCGGTTGGCATGCTGCGCGAGGCTGAAGCTGGCTGGCCCAGCGCCGTCAGCGCTAATCTGGCCGCCGAACATATCACGCTCGGCGATGAGGAGATACGCGAGCGCATGAGCGGCAATCTCTGCCGCTGCGCGGCCTATGCCAATATTGTTCCAGCAATCGAGGAGGTAATCAGGTGAACCCTTTTCAGTATGAACGCGCCAGCGATGCCTCCAGCGCTGTCGTACTGCTAACCCAGACACCGGCAGGCGCCTTTCTGGCGGGCGGAACAAATCTGGTTGATTTGATGAAGCTGGGTGTCGCGCAGCCGGAACTGGTGATTGATATTACCCATCTGCCCTATAACCGTATCGAACTGCTCCCTGATGGGGGCGTGCGTATTGGGGCAATGGTGCGCAACAGCGATCTGGCGGCAGATTGCCTGATCCGCCAGCGCTATCCGGTGCTGGCCGAATCACTGCTCTCCGGGGCTTCCGGCCAACTGCGCAACCTGGCGACGACAGGTGGGAATCTGCTCCAGCGAACGCGCTGCGTCTATTTCCAGGATGTCACGAAGCCATGTAACAAGCGCGAACCAGGAGGCGGCTGCCCCGCGCGCGCTGGCTATCATCGCAATCTCGCCATCCTGGGTGCCTCGGAGATGTGCATCGCAACGCATCCCTCGGATATGGCCGTCGCGCTGGCTGCGCTCGACGCGACAATACGCATCCAGGGGGCGCGTGGCGAGCGCACCATGCCCATTACGAGCTTCTTCCGCCTGCCCGGCAACGAACCCTGGCGCGATACCATGCTGGAACATGGCGAATTGGTTACGGCAGTTGATCTGCCGCCGCTCTCATTCGCGGCGCATTCGCGCTACAGCAAGGCCCGCGACCGCGCCTCCTACGAATTTGCTCTGGTCTCCGTTGCGGCGGCGCTTGATGTCACCGATGGCATCGTGCGCGATGTGCGTATTGCGCTTGGCAGTGTGGCGCACAGACCCTGGCGCGCCATCAGAGCCGAGGGCTTGCTGCGCGGCGCGCCCGCGACTGAGCAGGCATTTCGGCAGGCTGCCGAGGCCGAGTTGGCCGATGCGCGGCCTTTGCCCGGCAATGCCTTCAAAGTTCCGCTCGCCCGCAATCTCATTGTGCGGACGCTGCTTGACTTGCTAGAGGAGGGCCACTCATGAGTCTTCGCCTGGATGTCCCGCTTCGCTCGATTGGCGCGTCGCGGGATCGCGTTGATGGCCCACAGAAAGTAACCGGCGCCGCGAAGTACGCCTTCGAGTATCCGGTCGCTGATGTAGCCTATCTCTTCCCGGTACAGAGTACGATTGCCAGGGGGCGCGTTGTATCGGTCAATGCAAGCGCCGCCCAGGCGCTGCCCGGCGTCGTGACCGTCCTCTGGCACGCAAACGCCCCAAGGCTGGCGCCGCTTGACGATCAAGACCTCGCCGTCTTCCAATCGGATGCTGTCGCCTATCGTGGTCAGTTCGTCGCCGCTGTGGTCGCTGAGACATCGGAAGTCGCGCGCCAGGCTGCGGGGCTGGTCAGGGTTCAATATGAGCAGCAGCCCCATGATGTGGAACTGCGCGCCGACCGCCTCGATCTCTACAAACCGGCGCAGCTTGGTAATGGCGCCGAAACTGATACCTCCCAGGGCGACGTAGCAGCCGCCCTGGCGTCGTCGCCAGTTGTGATCGATCAAATCTACACGACACCTGCCGAACATAATAATCCGCTCGAACCACACGCGACGCTTGCAATCTGGGGCGATGAGGGTGTAATCCTCTACGACTCGGACCAGGGAGCAGACTGGATTCGGGACGATGTTGCCAGAGCATTTCAACTGCCACCTGAGCGCGTCCGCGTCATCTCGCCCTATGTCGGCGGCGGCTTCGGGTCGAAGGGGTTCGCGCACCCGCATGTCATTCTTGCCGTGATGGCTGCCCAGGTAGTGAAGCGACCCGTAAAGATCGCCCTGACGCGGCAGCAGATGTTCGCAGTGGCGGGCTATCGCACGCCAACCATCCAGCGCGTGCGCCTGGGCGCCGCCCGCGACGGACAACTCACGGCCATTGCCCATGATGTCGTCGAGCAGGCTGCGACAGTCCATGAATTCGCCGAGCAAACCGCTGCACCCACGCGGATGATGTACGCGGCACCTAACCGCCGGACCACGCACCGCCTGGCGCGCCTGGATGTCCCTGAGAACTCATGGATGCGTGCGCCAGGCGAGTGCCCAGGAATGTTTGCCCTGGAGTCAGCGATGGATGAGCTGGCAATCGCCTGCGCCATCGATCCTATTGAACTGCGTGTCCGCAACGAACCAGCAAACGATCCTGAGACCGGGCGCCCCTTCAGCAGTCGCAATCTGGTCGCATGCCTGCGCGAAGGAGCGCAGCGCTTTGGGTGGTCGCAGCGCGACCCCCAGGCCCGCGCGCGCCGTCGTGGCCCCTGGCTCATCGGCATGGGCGTGGCGGCCTCAACCTATCCACTCTACCAGTTTCCCGCTGCTGCGCTGGTGCGGGTCGATCAGTGGGGGCATTATCGCGTCAGCATCGCTGCCGCAGACATCGGAACCGGCGCCTGGACTGCCCTGACCCAGATTGCGGCGGATGCGCTTGAGGTGCCGCTGGAGCAGGTGCAGCTTGAGATTGGCGACAGCACCCTGCCAAAAGCGGGCGGCGCTGGCGGTTCGTCGGGGATTACGTCCTGGGGGTCAGCGATTGTCTCGGCAGCCCAGCACCTCCGCGCGCGGCTGCGCGATGCGTATGGCGGCACTGTGCCTGCTGAGGGACTGGAAGCGACTGGTGAGGTCGGAGAGCATCCAGAGAAAGATCAGTTCGCCATGCACGCTTTCGGCGCGCAGTTTGCCGAGGTGCGCGTCAACGAGGATACTGGCGAAGTGCGGGTGCCGCGCTTGCTGGGTGTGTTTGCGGCTGGGCATATCATCAATCCCAAGACAGCGCGCTCGCAGCTCCTGGGCGGCATGACGATGGGCCTCTCAATGGCGCTGTATGAAGAAAGCGTGCTTGACCCTCGCTTCGGGGACTTTGTGAATCATGACTTTGCTGAATATCACATCGCCACCAACGCCGATGTTGGGATGATCGACGTGGCCTGGATTGACGAGGATGATCCGCATGTGAACCCGATGGGGTCGAAGGGCATTGGCGAGCTTGGCATCGTTGGCACGGCTGCTGCTGTCGCCAACGCCGTCGCCCACGCGACCGGCATCCGCATCCGCGATCTGCCGATTACACCCGATAAACTGCTAGGCTGAACCTGCACAAAACATGGTAACTGCTCCTCCTCGTGCTATGCTGGCAGGAGCAGCCCTGGCGCGTCAACGTGCGGCTCGAGGCGCTGTGGCACCGCGCAGGCGGGCTTGGCGGCGCAGCCTCCAGGCGCGGCCTTCAGCCGCCAGCCTCGTGACTTGACTTTTCCCGCCAGCCCTGGTACACTTGCCTGCATAGCAAACATTGATAGCCGCTGCTGCATACTACAGCGACGGCCATCGTCACCCAGGCGCCGCCGCAGGCGACGCGGAGGGCTATGCCGCATTCTATGCCCCCGCTCTCCCCTCCGTCCAGCGCCTCACCCCAGAAAAGGAGGGGTGAGATAGCTTGTAAAACTATCATCAATCATGATATACTATCATCATGGAGAATACATATAGCCCAAAACAATTTGGGGCACTCATTGGCAAATCCGTGCTGACCTTGCAACGCTGGGACAAGGCGGGTATTCTGCCTGCCCATCGGACCCCGACCAACCGGCGGTACTACACGCATGACCAGTACCTGGAGTATCGCGGCCTGAAAGCGAAAGGAGCAGGCGCAACGATTGCCTATGCGCGGGTCTCCACGCAAGCCCAGAAGCCGGACCTCCAGAATCAAGTCGCGGCTCTCCGGGCGTACTGCCAGGCTCATGAGATACGGGTTGATGAGTGGATAGAAGAGATAGGGAGCGGCCTGAACTATCAGCGCAAGCACTTCAACCGCCTCATGGAAGCGATTGAGCTCGGGCGGGTACAGCGGCTCGTTATCGCGCATAAGGACCGGCTCGTGCGGTTCGGGTTTGAGTGGTTTGCCGCCTTCTGTGAGCGGCATGGAACAGACCTCGTGATCGTCAATGGCGAGACGCTTTCGCCAGAGCAAGAACTGGTGCAAGATTTGTTGTCCATCGTGCATATTTTCTCGGCGCGGCTCTACGGCCTGCGTTCGTACCAGAAGGTGATCCGCGATGCTGCTTTGCAAAAAAGTCCGCCTCCAGGTCAGTGAGGAAGACGCCGCTGCCCTGGAGTTCATGCAGGGCAAATGTCGCGGCCTCTACAACTGGCTCGTCATACGCCTGCGCGACGGGGAGCGCTGGCACTTCGCAGAGGAAAAGGCGCGGCTGGTGGAATGCCGGGCCTATGACCCGGAGTTAAACGACGTGTACGGCAAGTTGCTGGCAGAAGTCTATTTCCGGTTGGATAAGGCCATGAAAGCCTTCTTTCGTCGTGTGAAGAACGGGGAGACGCCCGGCTTCCCCAGAGTCCGACCCCGCCACGCCTTCTTCACCCTCTGCTATCCAGCCATGTACATCAAGGTGGACGGCAAGACGGTCCTGCTCCCAACCGGTGGTAAGAGCGAGCAAGCGAAGCGTTTCCCCACCATCCGAGCCAGGTTGACAGAGCGTGTGCCTGCTGGCTACCGGGAAGTCGCCATCAGTCGAGACGCCAGGGGTCACTACTCCGCTTCCTTCGTCTATCCGGTGCAGGAAGCCGAGCGGCAAGCGGGGCAAGTAGTCGCCTTCGATTTGGGCATCAAAACGCTGGCTACGGGGGTGAACGAGCAAGGGCGGTTCTACCACATTGGCGGTTTCAAGGGCCATCAATGGTATAACAAGCAGCTTGATAAGATTCGCTCGAAGCGGGACCGCTGCAAGAAGAAATCGCGGCGCTCCCTCCATCTCTCGCAGGTATACAAGCGGGTTTCCGAGAAGAAGCGCAACAAACAGCGTGACTCTCTGCATAAGGCGTCGCATCTCATCGCTCACCGACTGGCTGAAAGGGCTGTGGTGATTGGCGATCTTTAAGAGCGGCAGATGGTCACGAAGAACCATACCGAGCATCTGAAAGCGCTCCATCGCCGTGTCTTTAACGACTGGGGGCTGTATAGCTTCGTGCAGATGCTCACCTACAAATGTCAATTGGCTGGGAAAGAACTGATTCAGATCAATGAGCGCGATACGAGCAAGACCTGTAGCGGCTGTGGGCACACGCAAGACATGCCGCTCTATAAGCGCACGTATCGCTGTGAGACCTGTGGGCTGGTGATGGACCGTGATGAAAACAGCGCGGTCAACATCCTCAGACGGTCTCTTGCCCGGCTAGGGCCACAGGCTCAGGCCAGCGCCTGAGTCCGGTGTGTTGCAGGAGGCTGGGGAGGCGTAGCGGTCATGGGGCCGCCTGAGCCAGCCGAGTGCAACAATTGATATGTTTGACGACATATTGAAAGGCAGCAGCGTATGCGGAGTGAGCTTCAATCCCTGGCAGATGACGATTTTTGCTATCTGACAACTACTGGTCGTCGTTCAGGCCGCCCGCATACTATCGAAATCTGGTTTGCCCTCAACGGGCGCACGCTCTACCTGCTCTCTGGTGGGCGCGATAAAGCGGATTGGGTGAAGAACGCGGCGCGCCAGCCAGCGGTGCAGGTACGCATCCGCGAGCAGGTGTTCAACGGGCAGGCACGCCTCGTCACAGAGGCGCAGGAGGACGCGCTGGCCCGCAGGCTGCTCTACGAGAAATATACGCCGCGCGACAGCGACGACCTGCGCGATTGGTCGCGCACCTCGCTGCCGCTCGCGGTGGACATAGCTGTCTAACTTTGTGGTAACGCTTTCCCCGGCTGAGCAATTTTCAGGCGCATCCAGAGCATGAAAAGCCAGGCAGCAGCAGCGGCGATGATGACCAGCGCGGCGCGCAGCCAGAGCGCGGGGCCATCGGTTCCGGCAAAGAGCGCGTGCAGCATCACCAGCCCCAGCGCCGCCAGCGCCAGCGGGTGCAGCCGCCGCCAGAGGCTGTACTTCAGCCGGTTGCGGATCAGCGAACTGCCCCAGACGATTAGCAGCAGATACCATCCCAATATGCCCGCCGCAATCCAGAGCGGTTGATAGCTGGCATGCAGCGGGATCAACATATCGACCAGGCTGAAAGGTACGACGCGATCTAGAAAGACGGAGAGCAGATGCAGCGCCAGCAAAATAGCCGTGAGGATGGAGCAGGTGAGATGAATATCATAGACGCGCCAGCGCTCCAGCGTTGGCTGCCAGAGCCGCACGCGCAGCGCCAGCCCGATCAATACCGTCGCGCAGAGCAAGGTCAGCGCGGCCAATCCGCTGGCGCGCATCAGATACCAGAGCGTTGGCCCGGCCAGCGGTCCGCTCTGATTCAGCAGATCAAATGCCGCCTGTGGCAGATTCAGCGTGCCGGAAAGCTGCCCGCTGAGCGTATCGCCCAGGTGTGGCGCGATGGTGATAAAAAACGAGACCGTGCCGCCCTGCGCCTGCCCAACGCCCGCGCCCTCCAGATCAAGATGTGTGCTGCCATCTGCCAGATAAAGGCCGCGCACTCCGGCCACATAGAGGGTGATCGTGCCGCCGGGGTCTGTCACCCAGGCGCTCCCGCGCAGCAGCCCCGACGCATCCACCACTGCGCCGCCGGGCAGCACATCGGTCCCCTGCACAATGCCCGCGTCCGGCAGCAGCGCCTCGGAAAGATCGAAGCGCAGCGCCAGCGCCGGGCCGCTGCCCGTTGGATGCAGCGCCGCCGTCAGCCGCAGATGGTGAATCAGGTCGCCCTGGCTGTCGCTGCCCAGCAGCGTATCTTCCTGCATCTGCCCGTCAAGCTGCGCGTGATAGGCGATGGGCTGCGCTGCCGTTGTTGGCGCGCTGCTGGCGGCTCGCGCCGTTGTCGGACACAGCGCCAGAGCGCCCGCCAGCGCCAGCGCAAAGAGCAGGATACCCCTTACTCTGGCAAAGAGTGATGTATGCTTTGTTCGTTGAGACATAGCCGTGTTTCAGTCCATCCTGGCGCAAGATGACGCAAAATATAGAGAACTGCGAACGCGCTATAGTAACCGCTGCACCCGCCACAAGCACCAGGCCAGCACATCCTGCCATAGCTCGTCAGGGATGGCAGTGATGGCTGAAGCCCGAAACGTTTCAATCAACTCGTGTTCCAACTGCGTCTGTGTGCGCCCGGTGGTTTGTTCCATCAAGCGGAAAAGCGTTCGTATATCCACCAGATGCACCGCGCTGAGTCCTGGCTGCTGTGCTGCTTTAGCAGCATCCCCCTGCGTGGCCGCCACCCGCCGATCAAGGGACATGAGCCATTCTTCAATCACTGTTACCCGCTCTACCAGCGCGCCTAGAGTGCGAATCAGTTCTGCTGTCTTTGCCTGCTCTTCTCGCCGCTCAACCTCCAGCATGTTGAACCCTTCAACCAGCAATGAGATCGCCTGCCTGACATCCAGGTTCTCCATCAGCAAAGAAAGCCCTTGCCTGATCTTCCCTGAAGAACTGGCAGGAATTTCATGGGAACGCGCAGGAGCGTCTTGCTCAGGTGCTGGCACCTCCTTGGATAGCGCCCGCCTGATTGCAGCTACAGCTTTTCTCTGTATGATTTCTGCTACAGCCCGCTTTTCTTGAGGCAGGCGGGAGGTTTGCAAGCCGATAGCCCAAATGGGAATGGCCCAATCAAGCAATACATCGGTAGCCTGTGGTCCACCAGGGGTAGCGACAGTAATCGTCACTAATGCTGGCGAAAGGTATGGGTTACGCCGGATGCGCACCATTTGCCCATTGCGAGCAATGTCAACCATAGCACAGAGTGATCTCAGCGTGGCACCTTGCTCATCTTCCTCAATGGACACCGCTTCGATGGGTGGCAGAGCATCAACAATGGATGCAGGTACAAGTGTCAGCACAGTCATAACTCAGCCTCATTTCTAAGGGGGTAATGTCACGTTACCCCCTTTGATCTAAGGGGATAACATCACGTTATCCCCTTTTTCCACATTCGCCGAAGATTGAAGGGGCGCTGCGAATCAACGCGGAACCTATACACCATTACTGGCCTGCGGGCACATCATCGGGTGTATCCATTGTGATCGTCTCCTTTTCAGCTTGCGGCGCTGGACGGAGGGGAGAGCGGGGGCATAGAATGCGGCATAGCCCTCCGCGTCGGCTACGTCGGCGCCTGGGTAATGGTGGCCGCCGCTGTTATACTCAGCGACGGCTATCAGTGTCATCTATGCAAGCAAGTGTACCAGCGCCAACCAGAAAAGTCAACCAAGGCTTGACTAGACGCCAGGATAACAAAAACACCTGCTGGCGGATTTCCTGCGCCTCACGACACCCCGCTGACGACATCTGGCGGGCGCGGCGCGCCCTGCGGCGAGAACCAGCTTTGCGTTCCATTGTTAAGCTGTAACTGCTGCTCGGCGTTCTGGAGGGTTGGCTCAGTCTGGGCGGGCGCTGCTGGCGCGTGCGACACGATCTCCCAAAAGCCCAGCAGCCCGCCCAGGCTCAGCGCCACCGCCGCCGCGCGCATCCGCCAGCGCACATGACGCCTGGCTCGATAACCTCCAGGCGCGCGATGGTTCGTGTTCATCTCATCCTTCCGAGCGCATCATTCGCCAGCGTGGTGGCTGGCGGTACAGGCCAGGGCGGTATTGCCCCATGCTCTTGCAGCCAGTATAACAGCCCTGGCTGAGAATCTGCTGAGAAAATCCCTCTTGCTGTCGGCAAGAGGCGGAGGTTTGTATCAGTTTCTGTATCGCTTGTATCTGTTGTCTCCAGCGATGGCGCTCTATCATGGATGGTGGATAGCAGCCGCCTTATCAGGGGTTTCGGCTGCTGGTGAAACCAGAAACAAGGAGTGCCAGAATGAATCTTTCGCGTCGTCTGTACCACACACTCGCTGCCGCTGCCTTGCTGAGCCTGCTCGCGCTTGCCGCGTGCGGCAGCCAGACATCGAATGGAGAAACCAACCCTCCATCCCTACCCTCACCTACACCTATCCCACCAACCAACACGCCCGTGCCCACCAGCACGCCGCGCTCATTTGTCCCTCCTACGCCGCCCGCAGGCGCCCTGTTGGGCGGGAATATCATTGTGAATGGCAACGCGGAACAGGGGATGTGTGCCCTTAACGCCAGCACTGTTATTACCCCCATCGTGGGCTGGACGCCCACTGGCAACATCACGCCGATCCGGTACGACGCAGACGGTGGCGATCTTTCACCCACCACGCCGGGACCGGGTGACGCGGGCAACTGCTACTTCTGGGGCGGCTCTACGGGAGCCATGAGCAGCATGACGCAGACAGATGATGTTTCCACCGTCGCAGCACTGATCGATAGCAATATCGTCAGTTATGATCTTTCCGGGTGGCTGGGCGGCTACGCTGAGCAGGACGACAACGCTATGCTCTCCATCCAGTTCCTGGGCATGACCGGCAACGCCCTGGGCACGGCAACGATTGGCCCGGTGCTGGCGGTGGACCGCAATCGCACGTCTGAACTGGTCTTCCGCAGCACCACCGGCAAAGTGCCCGTCGGCACGCGCTCGATCATGGTGACGCTCACCATGACCAGAACCGATGGCAGTGATAACGACGGCTGTGCCGATGACCTCTCGCTGTATCTGGTGCAGCCGGGCGGAAGCGGATCATCGACGCCTGCCACGACCCCGACGCCGTGACTCCTCACGCTTTCCCCAACCGTTGTTCTCGAAGCCCCAACGATTGCGGCGCGAACCACCCTTCTCAGCCCCTATCGGCACGGAGGCCGGGGCTACCCAGGGCTGGAGGCTTTTGCATGGCTCTAGCCCAAATGTCCTACCGATTTGCTACCAGAGGCAGACATCAGGTATACTTACTTCTGTCCCCCTTGGGTGGGGACACCGGACCCCTTCCGGGGTCCGCCGCACCTTGCCAACCGCTGCAACGGCTGACGCGACAGTGTAATAGCACTCGCCGCGCCACTCACCCCTCGCCTGACAAGTTCAGGAGGGGGGCCGGGAGGATTTTACCATTTTTGGGTGATCTTCTCCGTTCCGGCCACCTTCCTGACAGGCGGGGGCGCTGCTGGCCGACAGCGCGCGTTCCCTCTGCGAGCAAGCAGCTTTGCCGCCTTGCTCGCGGCACCGGGCGCGCGGACTGCTGGAGCGAGCGCGCTTCTCTCTTCGGGGCGGGTGGCCGTCTCGCGTCTTGGGCGGGCGCTGGTGCGGTCTGGTGATAAGACGCACAGAGAGGAGACGATGACCCGATGCGTACCGATTCCTGGCTCGACCTCCGCAAGTCCACCTATCGCTGGGAAGACTTTGTGAACTGGCTGGACGCGGGCTTTCTCGGCCCCATCCCCTCCCTCCTGCCGGGGCAGCCCGCCCTGCGCCTGCCCCTGGCCCCGCTGCGCCGGATGGCGCAGGACGCTCACACCTGGCTGCTGACGGTGCTGGCCGAGCGCCAGCAGCGCGGGCTGACCTGGCAGGAGGCCAGCGATGGGCCGCTGCTGGCCGGGCATCTGGCGGCGCGGCTGATCGCAGCGAGCGAAGCGCTGTTGCAAGTAGACTGGCTGGTGCATCAGGTCGAAGAGGAGATGCGCCGCCTGATTCGGCTGCTGGAAGCGCCGAATCGCGCTTTCCATGTCCGCGCAGGAGGGGTGCCAGTGGGCCAGCCTTGGGAGTGGCGCTGGTGGGCGCTGTCCATTGGGCTGGCGCGGGTCTGCCAGTTGTACGCGGCGCTGGGGCAGGTGTCCGGTAGACGGCAAGCGGTCGAGGAGATGCGGGCCGCGGCGGCGCGGGTGCGCCAGCACGCCACACAAACGGCGTCCGCCGCCTGAAGCGTTGAGGGGAGCGGCACGCCGCTCCCTATGCCGCCTGGAAAAAAGTGTCAGGGAGAGAGGCGGTACAAGCCCGCCTCCAACCTCTGCCGGTTAGGAAACCGGCAGTTTGCAGGCAGATCACTTCGGGCGCAGTTCCCGATGGAAGAGCCAGGCCGCCAGGGCAGTCAGGAGGGCCGCCAGCCCGAAGAGTCCCAACACATTGTCCCAGCCCGGCGCTGTGCCCAGCAGCATGACCTTATCCAGCGCGTCGATGCCATAGGTGAGCGGGAAGAGATAGGCTAGCTGGCGCGCTGGAGGGGCCAGCGCGCGCAGCGGGCCGATAAAGCCGCTGAAGAAGATGGCGCCCACCAGCAGCAGCATAATGGCCTGCACAGCCTGCGCGTCTGAGCGTGTCAGGAGCGAGAGGCAGAAACCCAGCGCCAGCGATGCCCAGACGAGCAGCGCCAGCACCAGCACAAACCAGAAGACCGACCCGCCAAAGGGGATCGAGAGCAGCAGCACGAGCAAGAGCGTGAGCAGCAATCCTACCCCCAATGTGACCAGGCCGTAGTGCAGAAAGCGCCCCAGCAGCATCTCGCCTGATGAGGCGGGGGAGACTGCCAGAAATTCGGTGATGCCAAGCTGGCGGTCCTGCACCATTGAGAGCGCCGCCAGCGTCGCTCCCAGGTGTTGCAGCAAGAGCGCCAGCGCCGCCGGGCCATAAAACGCCGTCAGGTCGGCGGCATTGGAGGCCAGATTGGTGATGGTCGCTTCGAAAGGAATTGCCAGCGTTGACGCCGGGATGGCGTTGGTATCATCCACCAGCGTGAGAAGCTGGGCCGAACGCTGCTGCGCCGTTGTCAGTTCCAACGCGCCAGCAGACGTACCCACGTCATGCTCGGCGGTTTGCGCTGCCGTGATCGCCTGATCGATGGCCGCCAGAATGGCCGCGTAGTAAATATCAGCCGCCGTGCCGCTCTGAGCATGCTCATTCCGCTGGGTGCTGGCGCGCAGGGTTTGCAATTGGGTGATGATTTGCGCCAGTTGGGCGCGGTTCTGCGCCGGATCGCCTTGAGGGTCCAGCGCCTGAATCTCTCGATTAAGCTGGATCAGCGTCGGTTCAAGCTGGTGGGTGCTGGCCTGCACCCCGCGAATTGCTACTGTCACTGCCTCGGCATTCAGCCCGGCAATCTGCTGGTTGATCGCGTTATAGAGCGCGATACGCAAGAGTGGATTGACCACGTTGACGGTAATCGTCAGGGTGGTGCGCTCGCCATGCGAGAGATCGAGCGCGGGATTTTCCGGCAGCGAGATGACCATATCCACATGGCCCTGTCGCACCTGATTGAGCGCCCATCCCTCGTCCTCGGTAATCGCGGTGATGTCGACATTGACATTCAAGCTGCGCACATAAGGCAACTGGCGCACCTGCGCAGGTTTTAGCCCGCCCAGCGGCGCGACCAGCACGGCGCTGGGGCGAAAGGCTGAGAGGCGAAAGCCAACGGCGAAAAGCGCCAGCAGCAGAAATGGCCCCAGCACCACCAGGGCAAACAGGCTCGACTGGCGAATAAACTCGCCGCGCCAGCGCGTGCCCACCGCCAGCACGCGATAGCGGCTTCGTGAGACGTTCCTCGCAGGCTGCTTCCCGGTCAGGGTATCAATGCTGGTGGCTGGAGCCGCGCCGGGATGGTCTGAAGGAGGGGATTGGTCAGCCTTCGTCATGCTCGTCCTCCTCGTCTGATGGCTGGCCGAAGGGCGAGGGTGCAGCGTCAGCATCCCCACCAGTCAGGCGCAAGAACACTTCATCGAAGGAGGGACGGCGCTCGCTCACTGATTCCACCGCGACATCAAACCTGGTCAGTTCGGCAATCACTCTCGGAATCGCTACGCGCGCCTTCTCCACAACGATGCGGAGGGTGTCCAGGCCGACCTGCTCCACGTCCTGCACGCCCGGCAGCGCGCGGAGGCTGCGGGCGCTGCGCGCCGTCAGGTCGCTGCTGCGCAGTTCCAGGACATCGCCGCCAAACGCCCGGCGGCGCAAATCCTCCGGCGCACCTAACGCGAGCAGCCGCCCGGCGCGCAGCACCGCCACGCGGTCACAATAATCCGCCTCATCGATATACTGGGTAGTCACGACCAGCGAGCAGCCTGCGGCGCGGAGCGTTTTGAAATGCTGCCAGAGCTTCACACGCAGCGCCGGGTCCAGCCCTGCCGTTGGTTCATCGACAAAGATGAGATCAGGGGCGTGCAGCAGCGCCGAGATGAGGGCCACGCGGCGGCGCATGCCGCCAGAAAGGTTGACGGCCAATGTGGAGCGCGCATCGGAAAGGTCCATCAATTCCAGCAGGGCGGTGATGCGCCTGGCGCGCTGCTGGGGCGAGAGGCCATAGAGGGCGGCCACGTAGCGGAGATTTTCTTCGACGGTCAGGCGTGGATAGAGGGCGAAGCTCTGGGGCATATAGCCGATGCGCTCGCGCAGCCCAGGCGGCCAACGGCGATAGTCATGGCCCAGCACGCGCACTGTGCCGCTGGTCGGCCAGTAGATATTACACATCAGCCGGATGGTGGTCGTCTTGCCACAGCCACTTGGCCCAACCAGCGCAAACACTTCGCCTGGGCGCACCGTCAGCGAGAGATCATGCAGGGCATCGCGCTTGCCCAGCTTCTTGCTGACATGCTCCATCACGACTGGCGGTGCTTCGCCATCTGCCGAAGGCGCATCCTCCATTGAAAAGGGCGCTGGGAGCCGCCGCCAGAGGTCACGCACCCACCGCGCGCCTCCGCCGATTCGCTTGAGCATTCCCGCTGGACTCGCTTTCCAGAAGAGGCGCGCCGCGAGACGCGCCAGCAGGGCATCGCGCTTCCAGATATACAGGACAGCATCAGCCAGCGTTCACAGGTGCCTGCTTGTTCCGTCTGTCCGGCCTTGATTTGCTCTTCACCTGTAATGATACCACGCTGCCAGTGTTAAAACAAGCGGCCTGGCAGGCTAGCGCCCGCGAAGCCTGCGCAGGCAGGCTTCCCTCCCTGCTGGCTCTGGCTGAATCCAAAGAAGCATCCGAGGCGGGGAGCGGGCGCCCATGTGGTACTTTGGTCCTAACACTCGTATCTTTTTCTGTACATCACCAACTTCCCCATGCTACCCTTGCCCATGTACTGAGGAGATTCGGTGAAGAACGAGAAGGTCTGGTGAAGGAATCTCAACCTTCGCGTCTTTTCACCCAAGCACAGAGAGGAGCATGCCTGATGCGTCTCTCAGAGACCAGGCAACTCAGAGCCAGTGGATCACAGAGGTCTCTGCTGGCAAGAGAGGGGCAAGGGAAGCGGGGCAAAGGGTTCATACGCAGGGCGGGCCTATCAGCAGGGGTGGGTATCTTGCTGGTGGCCGCAGCCGTAGGAGCGCTGGCGTTGAGCCATCATATGGTGACATACGCTGCGGCCAATGCTGCCAATCCAAATTGCACGCTCATTGTGCCCAACAATCCATTGACAGCCCAGGGATTGGCGACACCGTATCAGCTTGTCGCTACCAATAAAAACCAGGGACCATGCCACGAGGCCAATGCCGATCAATCGGCGTTTGTGCAGGGGGCAGTGCTGGACCCGGCCACCGGGCAGATTTCCATCTATAACCCACTGGTCATTGATAAGGGATCAAAGCCAGCCATCGCGCCGGTTGTGCCCCAACTTCCGGCCAACGCGGTGGTAGCGCTCTGGTTTGGCTTCAATGGCGATATGCTGACCCTCAAGGGGCAGAACCAGCAGACGCTGGCACATGCCAACTGCGTCAACGGGCTGGGCGATAATGTCTTTGGGCAATTCGCGTATTGCAACGCGGTGCAGTTCTTTCAGACGGCGCAAACGCTTATGCAAGCGGGCATGTTGACGCCACCGCCGCTGGGTATGGCAAAAGATGGCATGCCCTGTCCGACTGTCCGCGATTTTTCGGTGGTCGATCAAGACCAGAGCGATAATGTGACAACGACCTATCTGATTACCCAAAAAGGGCGCGTAGCCCAGAACACGGCAGCCAACGCCGCCGCGCTGGCGAACGCGCAGCCGCAGGTGAACGCCAGCGATAACCGGCTGTTGGATGCCGGGATAGATGCCGCGCTGGGCTGCACGCCCTGGATGGCGCCCGACCTGGCAGATAACGGCAATCTGGTTCCGGCCCTGCCGCTCAACGAGCTGCAAGCAGCAGCAGGCCAGCAGGCGCCAGTGGCGATTGTGCCGCTGGGCGATCCTATGGTCCTGAACAACGGTAATACCAGCAAGGCCAAAACCAATCTCTATCGCGCCGGGGTCGATCAACCGCCAGTGCAGAATGGAAACGGCAGTACCAAAGCCTACTGCCAGAATCTGCTTCAGGTAGGGGCGGCGCGTCTCAAGTTAGATATGCCGCTGACTATCAATCGGCCATCGCCGGACGCTGCGGCGGCCAACAATCTTTTCACCTTTCTGGCGCAGCGTTTTAGCTTCACGTTCAGCAATCAAGGGCTGAACTGTACAGGGCTGTTGAAGCAGCCTAATCCTGTCGCGCTCCAGATGGACGGGAATGGCGTTACTATCGCCGCCACGATCAACGTTCCCGGCAACGCGGGCAACAACATGGGCGATGGACAGGGAAATAACACGAACAACGGAGGTGTTGACGTTACGACAGGCGGGTGATTGCTGCCTGTCCATAGGACTTGCTCAGATTTTGGTATACTCTGCTTGTGGCGCCGGGTTCCTCCGCGCAGCTTCGCCGGGGAGCGAGCATCGGCGTCACAAGGGCAGTTGGAGCGAAGGTATGAGATTGATTGCGCGCTTTCCGCGATTTGCAGCCTGGGTGGTGTCGCTGGCGCTGATTGGCGCGGTGACGTTCGGAGGGATACAAGGGCTGCGAGCGCTGGGGCCAGCCGTTCCCGCCCATCTGGCGCATGTGCATGGGTATGTGGTCGCCATGCGGTCAAACGGGATGTTTGCTGTGCAGGTCTCAGGGCAGAAAAATCTGCTCTGGTTTCGGCCAGCGCCCGGCGCGCCGATCTCGCTGGCCCATCTGCGGCGTCACTTACACGAACATGCAGCAACCGATGTGTACTACCAGCCCCAGCCCCAGCCGCAAGGAGTTCCGCTGGCCTGGGAAGCTGATTAGTTGAGAAGGGGGCGTCCGTTGGCAAACGAGCGTTTTTCAGCCCACACCCGCAATCCAGCCGCACCCCAGGCGCGCTTTCAGCACCGGAGTACGTTCAAGCTCCCGGTGTTGGAAACCACTGCGCCCCCCACTGCGGCGCGCTCCTCTGGGCCGATAGCCCGGCGCGCGCTGCGAGCGGGCTATGCTGATATTCTGGTGATTGGCAATGGGATTGCCGGGCTGGCCGCCGCCGTGGAAAGTCGCCGTTATGCACCCGACGCTGATATTTTGATTGTTACCGAGCAGAATTATCCGACGATCAACACCCCGGCGCTCAAGCACTTTGGGGCCGGTTTGCTGGAGGTGGAACAACTGCTCGCCTACCCGCCGGGCATCGAGCGGCAGCTTGGGATTGGCATTGTGAATTTGCGCGCCACCAGGCTGGATACGCTTGCCCGGCAGGTGCATCTCTCCGAGGGGGCGTCGCTCAAATATGGGCGGCTGCTGCTGGCGACGGGCGCGCGAGCCTCCGGGCTGCCGGAGACGTGTCCAGGCCGCTCGTTCGATGGTGTCATGACGCTGCATCGCCTGGAGGATTATCTGGAACTGCGCCGCCGCCTGCCTGATGTCGCTTCGGCGGTGGTGATTGGCGGCGGCTATCACGCTGCCGAGACGGCGATGCTGCTGCATCATTGCCATGTGCGCGTTACCTGGCTGATTCGCGGGGGCAGCTTTCTCTCGCGCATGCTCGATGAACCGGCGTCAGAGCTGCTGCTGCGGCATATCGAGCGGCTGGGCGTGGATGTGCGCCTGGAAACCGAGATAGCCGGAGTGGTCGGGCGCATCGGTACGGTGGTTGGCGTGGTGACGAAAGATGAGAAGTTCATTCCATGCCAGTTAGTGGCCGTTTGCACCGGCACAACACCTGCTGCGGAACTGGCGCAGGGGACGGGGCTTGCTTTGAATACGCGGCACGGGCTGAAGGTGAATAACCGGCTGCAAACGGCTGTGCCAGATGTCTTTGCGGCGGGCGATGTCGCTTCGATCCTTGATCCCCAGACCGGACGCCATGCGACGCGCGCCCAGTGGTACGCGGCCTTTCAGCAAGGTCGATTGGCAGCAGCGACGATTACGGGGGCGACCATCCCGGCGGGCGCGGAGACGGGGGTGCTGGGCTGTTTCTGGCATGCCACCCAGCTTGGCGAGCTTGGCGTGGTGACTGCCGGAGCGCCGATGCTCTCCGAACGCGAACACCGCGATAACGAGGTGCTGACCAGCGGCTCATCAAGCTATTACCGGCGGGTGGTGGTGCGCGAGAATCGGATTGTTGGCTATCTGGCGATTGGCACGCGCCAGCCTGGCGGGCTGGCGATCAAGCGTCTGATTGATGAGCAAATCAATATTAGCGAGATTAAGCGCCAGCTTCTGCAAGACGATTTTGATGTGCGCTCGTTCTTCACCAGACGCCGCCTGAACGCACTGCGAAGCGGGGCGCTGCCTGCCGAGGCCCCGGCGCGGCGCGCAGCCACCAGGCGACAGTTCGCGTTTGCGTGAGCCAGAAGGAGGGTGATGATGCACCGGCCAGCTTCTCAGGTAGCTCAGGAGCTAGCTGCCTGTATTCGGTGTAACGAATGTCTGGTTGCCTGCCCGGCGCTGGCAACGCCGATTACCATTGAGACGCTCAACCGCCAGACATTGGACGGCCCGGTCTCGCCGCAGGTGATGCGCTTTGCCCAGGGTTGCTATCAATGCGGCGCCTGTGTTCCGGTTTGTCCGGTGGGGCTGCACCGCGACTCGATGATGATGTGGCTCAAGATGCGTCTGCTGCGCGGCACGTTTGCCACCAATCAACTCTCGGAGGATGCTTTCTATGGCGACACGGACGAGGAAGAGGGCTATCAAGCGAGAACCAGAGGTCACGCATATACCCCCCAGAGCTGGGCAGCGCGCGGCTGGTACGAGGACTTCGAGGAATGAGAGCGCCGCTCGCCTGAGTTATCCCTGGTTTGCTTCGCGCCACTCGCGCGCCCAATGGGCTGCCCTCTTCACGGCGCTGCTGGCGGGCGTGGGGCTGGCCTACCTTTATATATGGTATCTGCACACTACCGATGTCTCGCCCGACAGCATGTATGGCTACGGCTTCGCTGTTGGTGGGACGCTGCTGCTGCTGCTGGTGGGACTGTTCTACACGCTGCGCAAGCGGTTGGGGCGGCGCTGGCCGGGGCGCCTGCATACGTTCCTTGCCTGGCATATTGTGGGCGGGCTGCTGGGCCTGGTGCTGATTTTGATGCACGCCACCGGCAATTTTAATCCGCGCAGCGGCACCTACGCGCTCTATGGGCTGATCGGTGTTGTCGCCAGCGGAGTGATTGGGCGTCTTCTTGATCGCTTTGCGCCGCGCCTGGCGGCGGGCGCGGCGCTTCAGGCGCTGACTGCTGGCGGAGAAGAGCGCCTGGATGATCTGGAAGAAGCGCTTGAGGCGCTGGAAGACGATGAGCGCGCCCGGCGCGAGGCACTGGAGCAGCCAGAGATGCCTGGTACGCCTTGGGACTTAGCCTATTATGATCTGGACCCCGAAGTCGAAGCTATCCCCACACTGCTCAGCCAGGGGGTGCGCAGCGACAGCGGCGCTATTCTGGACCTGAGCCAGCTTCAAGGTCCGCTGGCCGCGCCGCGCGCCGGGCCGGTTCGCATCGTGAATCAGACAACCGGCAACGTGATGCGCCAGGCCCGCGCGCTCCAGCGAGCGCTGGGGCGCGAGCAGTTCTACCTGTCTTTGATTCGAGTCTGGCGGCGCCTGCATATCCTGCTCAGCCTGGTGGCGCTGGGGCTGGTTGGCTGGCATATTGAATACGCGGTTGCGCTGCTCATAGGGGCGAAATAATGCGCTCTCATGGCAGGGTGTAGCGCTGGAAGAACTGCCAGCCAAGCGTGGTTGCTGAGATGGTGTGGGTGGTTTTGCCGAGGATGGGGACGGGAATGGGCGACCCCGGCCAGGTATGGCCGCCGCCATCAATGCGATAATGCTCCACGATTACGCCGCCCTGGCAGTTGGTCCATTGAAAGCCGGTGACATCGGCCTGCTGGAAAAAGGTGCTGGGGCCGCTGGCGCAGCCATCACGAGCCGCCCACTCTTGCATGGTCTGCATGACAGGCTGAAATTGGAGCAGGGTGTTCCCATTGTACGCGACTAGAGGATCGCTGGTGCCGTGAAACTCGAGATAGGCTACAGGCCGCGAAGGATGACAACCGCCAGGGATGGGATAGATGGCGGCAGCGATGGGCGCAAAGGCGGCGATGCGGTCGGCCATGCGGCAGGCCAGCAGATTGGTCATGGCGCCGCCGTTGGAAATCCCGGTGGCATAGATGCGATGGGTATCTACGCATAGCTGCTGCTCTAAGGTGGTCAGCAGGTCGCTGAAAAACTGGAGATCATTGACGGTGGGGCTGTTTTTCCCATAGGTGGCCCAGCCAGGCTGGCCGTCAGGCCCGATTACACCCTGGGGATAGACGACCAGAAAATGCTGCTGATCGGCCAGAACAGAATAGAGCGTGTAGCGCTCTTCCTGCAAGGCTGTCTCGTCGTGCCCGTGAATATCCAGCACCAGAGGCGTGGGATGGTTGGAGTCATAGCCTCTGGGGACATGGAGGCGATAGGTGCGCTGCATGCCATCCGATGTGATGGTGGCTTCAATGGTTGTTCCCGACGCAGTCGGCGCAGCTTTGCCGCAGCCCGCCGCCGCGACGGGGGCGCTGGCTGTGCCAGATGGCGTGACCGGCACACCGCTGCGGCGCGTACAGCCACTCAAGACGACAAGCAAGATTGCTGCGATAGACCATAGACGCGGGTTGCGCATAATGACTCCAGCCTTTCCTGGTTTGTACTCTGCCCATTCTGCCCATTTTGCCCGTTCTGCCCGTTCTGCCTCTTCACCGAGCGTCCCAGACCTGCACCGTCTGATCTGCGCCGCCAGAAGCGATGTGCCTGCCATCGGGCGCCCAGGCAAGGGCACAGACCGGGCCGGTATGGCCGTGATGACTCATCAGCAGCTTGCCGGTATCAGCGTCCCAGACCTGGACGGTCCCGTCGTTTCCTGCGGAGGCGATCTCTTTGCCATCGGGCGACCAGGCGAGCGCCAGGACTCTTTTGGTGTGGCCCTGATAGACGAGGGGCATGATGGAGGTGTTGGGGTACCAGACCTGGACCGTTCGATCTCCGGCGGAGGCGATGCGGGTGCCATCGGGCGACCAGGCGACGGCGCGCACGCTCCAGCCATGCCCGCGATAGGAAAAGAGAGGTTGGCCGGTGGCGGCATCCCAAATATGGACGCTCTCATCGGCGCTGCCGGAGGCGATGCGGGTGCCATCGGGCGACCAGGCGACGGATTCTACTTTATTGGAATGCTTGCTATAGGAGGCAAGCGTGCGCCTGGTGGAAGCGTCCCAGACGTGAACGATGTCGTCCCATCGGGAGAGCAGCCCGCCGCCTGCGGAGGCGATGTATTGCCCATTGGGAGACCAGGCCACTGCCAGCACCCATTTGAAATGCACGGTGTATTTGAGGAGCCTTTTCCCGGTCTGAGCGTCCAATATGAGGACGGGATTATACCACCAGGAAAGGGGGCTGGCACCCCCTACGGCAACGCGCGTGCCATCGGGCGACCAGTCTACCGATAATATCCATTTTAAGCTGGCTTTGTGCGACCAGAGGGTTCTGGCAGACAAAACGTTCCAGACCTGGACGGTCTTATCGGCGCTGCCCGAAACGATGTGCGCGCCGTCCGGCGACCAGGCCAGGGCATTCACCCTGCCAGTATGGCCGGTATAGGTGGGCAGGATGCCTTTGAGGACACGCGCGCTCGCGCTCCGCGTGAATGCGCCGCTGTGGGTATGCGCCGGGAGCGTAAGAGGCGACGAAGGCTGCGCCTGGCCGGGGATGATGATCTGGCTGCCGGGCTGGGGGCTGGCTGCTCCTGCGGCCAGCGCCTCTAATGCTCGTTTCACTTCGGTCATAGTGGCTGGGCGGCTGGCCTCATCCAGTCGCACCATCTGCGCGATCAGTCTATCAATCTCCGCCAGAGCGGGGTCGGCGAGCGGCGCGAAGCGAAAGGGGGTTTCCGCCGGGTCATGGCCGCTCAGGAGGTGGTGCAGCAGGGCGCCCAGGCCGTAGATGTCTGAGCGGGGCGTGGTTTGCGCCCGGCCATATTGCTCTGGCGCGGCGTAGCCTGGCGAGCCAAACGCGACGGTATCTTTTGTCTGGCCGGGTTTGAACAGGCGGGCGATGCCAAAATCGACCAGAAAGAGCGTGCCGTCTGCCGCCAGGAGGACATTGGAGGGCTTGAGATCGCGGAAGATGATGGGAGGCTGGCGGGTGTGCAGATACTCCAACACCTGGCAGAGATGCAGGCCAATGTTCAGAACATCTGCCAGCGGCATGCGCCCGCCCGGCGCTTTGCTCAGGAGGGCTTCCAGGGTTTCGCCCTGAATGAAGTCCATGACCAGATACCAGCGACCATCTTCGCTGAAGTGGTCATAGATGCGCGGCAAATTGGGGTGGGTTAATCCGGCCAGCAGCAGCGCTTCGCGGCGAAAGGCTTGGGTGGCTTCCTGGAGTTCCTGGGGTTTCAGACTGCTGGGCTGCATTTCTTTGATGGCTACCAGGCGATTGCCCAGCCCGGTATCTTCGGCCTGATAGACGGCGCCAAAGCCGCCTTTGCCCACCTGAGCGACCAGACGATAACGCTGTTTCAGCAAGGAATTGGGCACCAGCAGCCCATTGAGCGCGCCGCCCGCGCCAGACGCCGGGGGCGCGACCATCAGCGGAGCTTGCCCGCACGCGAAGCACGAGGCTGCATCCGACGGATTCTCAGCGCCGCACGCCGCGCAATAGATTTTGGAAGAATTCATCCACACGCTTCCTTGAACCACATTTTGACGCTCATAGTTCAAGTATATCTCAGATTGGATACTCCTGGGCCGGTTGAAGACGCCTGCCTTGCTGGCGGGTGAACCCGCGCCGGAGGCTGCGCCGCCAGGGCCTCCTGCGCGGCCTGGGAAACGAATGCAGGTGGCCGCGCTCAAGGCGGGCTAGAAGGCAATATGACCTCTGAATGCCCCTTGACAATTACCCCTTCGGTCAGGTATTATTACGTCAGACGATATATCGTCTGACGTACTATTTGGGGAGGCGCTGTTGATGCCTGAACAGCTTGACGATCTGGGACATTTCTCTGATCCGGCGCTGCTGATTCTGGCGAGCCTGGCGGGTGGCCCCAGGCATGGCTACGCGATGATGGAGGATATTGAGGCGTTTGCGGGCGTGCGGCTGGGGCCGGGCACGCTGTATGGCGCGCTGGCCCGGCTGGAGCAGCGCGGCTGGATCGAGGCGCTGCCCGCGCAGGAGCGCCGCCGCCCATATCGCCTGACGGCAGCGGGGGCTGCCGCGCTGCGCGAGCAGTTGAGCGCGCTGGAGCAGTTGGCGCATCTGGGATTGAGGAGGCTGGCGGAGATATGAAGATCAAGCCCGGATGGCTGCTGCGCCTGTATCCCCAGGCGTGGCGCGCGCGCTACGGCGAAGAGTTTCTGGCGCTGCTGGAGCAGTGCCCGCTGTCGGCTGGGGTGATTGCTGATGTCGCGCTTGGCGCGCTCGACGCGCGCCTGCACTGCGATGTCGTGACTGGAAGGATGGTGCCTTTGATGAACAGACTGCGCACTACCGAGATTACGGTCTTCTGCGCCTATATTGGCTTTGTCGTCGCCGGGCTGGGTTTCGGGAAGCTGGTGGAATACGACGATTTTCAGGAACTGCTCCACAGCAATACCGGCGTGGCTGTTTCGTACTGGACGCTGTATGGCGGGGCGTTCACCGCGCTGCTGGCGGTGTTGGTTGGCGGGCTGCCTATTGCCTATGCGGCGGCGCGCTATCTGATTGCGGCGAAACGCTGGCGGCTGCTCTCGCTGTTTGCCGTTCCGCCGGTCTCGTTCGTTCTCTGGGTAGGTTATATCTTGATCGCTGAAGCAGTGAATCCCCATCCTGGCCCTATTGTGGAGAAACCCCTGCTGACTCGTATCGTGATACTGGGGCCATTTGGTGGGTTGTTTTTGCTGGGGGCGATTGCCAGTCCGGCTGCTATCTCGCTCATTGTCCAGCGCAGCCAGATCAGCGAGCGGTTTTTTCGCTTTGCGCGCATTCCGACGCTGATTACCACGCTGGCAATGGTGGTGATGTTCCTGGCAACGCTCGCCTATGGCATCGCAGCCAGCGCGGCGGACCCGCAGCTCTTTGCCGAAGATCAGGGGATTGTGGCAACCAATACGACTGCGAGCCTGGTTATCATCCTGGTGATGATGGGGCTGGCGGTTATGGTTGCCAGCGTGGCGCTCATTCGGGGTTTTCGGCAGCGCCCGCGTGACTCGACGCTTGTTCCGACCGCAGCGGAAGCGGCTGGCGGGTGAACCCGCGCCAGGAAGGCACTTTTCCTCTTGACATGCGAAGGCTGGCAGGCATATAGTCTAGCAGCCGTAGACAGGCATGAGATGCTTGCCGTTATGCAGGCGCCTGTATAGTCGTTTGTCAGGAGGACGATCCTATGCGCCTTTTTGGTTGGTTCCGACGCCCCCGGCAGGAGACCGATGCACCGCGTGCCCCCCGTCGCTGGGTCTGGCTGGAAGGGCGGCGCGTTCTTACGACGACCCCCTATATTTTGCCCAAAGATAAGCTGGAAGGGGACCGGCTGGACCTTCAGCATCATCTGCTCAAAGTGGCAATTGGGCGCAATTATTATGCGCCGGTGCGCCAGCCGCGCAGCATCCTCGATGTTGCCTGCGGCACTGGCATCTGGGGCCGCGAACTGGCCCAGGAGTACCAGCAGGCTCAGGTTATCGGCATCGATATTGATCGCGCTCCGCTGGAACGCGCTCTGGAAAGGCTTGGCCCTGGTGGTCACTTTCCCAGCAATTTTCACTTTCAGGAAGCTGATATTCTCCAGGGGCTGCCCTTTGAAGACGAGCGCTTTGATTTCGTCCACAGCCGCTTGATGGCCGGCTTTGTCCCCTGGCACCAATGGCCGACGGTGATAGCGGATATGGTCCGTGTCACCAGACGGGGCGGCTATATCGAGGTGGTGGAAAGCGAGGGCCAGGTCACGACCAGCCCCGGCTTTGCAATCCTTTACGATGCCGTCAAGCAGCTTGTTATCAGGCGCGGTATCTGGCAAGAGGGGGGCGGAGTGCCAGATATTGCCGGGTATCTCAGCCAGGCGGGCATTCCTCGCGTCCAGACGCGCCGCGTGGTTCTGGGAGTTGACCGGCAGGGTCGACCGGACCAGCGCCAGCAGCGGCTGCTTGTAGCAGACGTGCTGGCTGCCTATGGCGGCATGGGAGCCTTGCTCGCCAGGATGGGCGTTCTTTCGGAAGCTGACGCTCAAGCCGCGCTGGCGGCAGCGCGCGAGGAACTTCCCAAGGTGGGCCTGACGATGCCCATGCTCTTCGCTTTTGGCGTAAAGCGTTCATAGTATTTGCTGTGTTTGCCGAATGCCAGGATTCTTGACTGGCGCTCTAGCTCACCAGTATTGGGGTTACAGCGGTCCAGGTTTGCCCACCATCGGTTGTCTTGAGCAGTATCAGGGCGCCGGAAGCCGGCTGGCTGATTGCCCAGCCAGTTGTGGGTGAGACGACGTTCAGGCTGGTGACATCGTGGAAGGCGGTGCTGGCGGGAAGGCGTGTCCAGTGCTGGCCGCCATCGCTGGTGCTGAAGAGGCTGGCGCCATCTGTTGCCCAGCCATGATTGGCGTCGCTGAAGCTGATGAGCCGGTCATTGGCCTGCACCAGTGCTGTCGGCTGCCAGGTGAGGCCGCCGTCATGGGTCACGTAGACATCGGCGGCAGAAGCTCCGCTGGCTGTGGGGCCAACCTGAGCTGGCATGATGCCGTCTTGAGCGTTGAAAAAGACTGGCGGCCTGAGATCATATTGCCCCTGATCTGCATTCGGCGGGGGCAGCAGCGCCTGCTGCTGCCAGGTGATGCCGCCATCATGGGTCATGTACAGCCAGAAGAAATTCGTTCGATTAGAGAAGGAGGTCATCCAGCCGGTAGAGGCGTTGAGGAAGCTAACGCCTTTGGTCGAACCATCGAAGGGGATGGCGCCTGGATTGGAACCCATACCAGTAGTAGCAATTTCGTTCCAGCTTGCTCCACCATCGGTGGTCCGATACAGATCAGCGACCTCATTGCCTGTTGCTCCTTGGGTATTCAGCATCCAGCCATCCTGGGGATTGATAAAGATGAGTTGGTTCAGGAAGTAAGGCTGATTGAGGGCTGCTTCTTGCTGCCACGTCTGGCCGCCGTCCGTTGTCCTGAAGAGGGTTGGTGCCCCGGTGTCGTTCGCGTATAGAACGACCCAGGCTGTGGAGGCGTTGAGGAAATAGGCGGGTGTTTCCTCATCAGAGGAGCCGGATGCTGGGGTCACATCCTGCCAGTGAGCGCCGCCGTCGGTGGTGCGCGCGATGCGCCAGGACTTGACTGCTGGCCCTTGCGCCCAGCCAGTGGAGGCATCGATCATATGAATCGAGGTGATACTGAACCCTGCGCTGGGGCCTGACGTTCCCGTTGGGGGGTGATTGGTCGGCGCGGCTGAAGGGGCCTGGGTAAGCGTGGGCGTGGGGCTGCCAGCCGTATTGCTTCCGCCGCGATGCACCAAAATCAGGCCGAGGGTCAGGCTGCCGACCAGCACAGCCAGCAGCGCGACTGCTACCAGGGTGGTGAGGCGCGCAGGCCAGCGCTGGCCGGTGTGAAAGATACGCTGCATAGGAGGGAACCTTTCCTCTCGCACGCCGGGCGGGTTGGGCAGCCCGGTTGATGGTTGATGTGGTTGCACAGAAGAAACGCCGCGCTGCTCCAGGCGGCGCCACACGCGGTCCAATCCGTTTTGGAACGCCTGAGCGCGCGGCTGATGAAAATCGCGCAGGTCTCGAAGAAAAGCCGGGTCCAGCGCCTCCTGCTGGTCGGGCGAGCGGGCGCGCTCGCGCAGCCGCTGGTCGATCTGCTCGTCCAGGTTGTGAAGGCGGGCCAGTTCCTCGAAGTTGATGGGTTCGTCATCAGATGGCATCGTGGTTGCTTCCTTCCTGTTCTCCCCCGTAGCGCGCGCGCAAAAAGTTGAGGGCGCGCCAGAGCAGGATGCGTACAGCACCCTCGCGTTTGCCCAGGATAGTTGCTATCTCGGTACAGCGCAGCCCCTCGCCAAAACGAAGCTGCACGACTTCTCGTTGAATTGCAGGCAGCGCCTGCAAGGCTGCGCGCAGGTCGGAGTAGCGCTCGTGGCGCAGGGCCAGCGCGTCGGGAGCCAGCGCCTCATCGGTTTCCAGCATCTCGGCCAGTGTATCGAGGGGCACGTTCTGACGCCGCCCGGTGAGCCGGTAATAGTCCACCAGCTTATGCTGGGCCACGCTCAGCAGCCAGGCCAGCCGTTTTTCCTCTCGGACGGCCAGCAGGCGATTCTGCTCAAGCGCCGCCAGGAAGACCTCGAGGAGCAGGTCTTCGGCGTCTTCCCAGGAACGCGCCTGTTTGAGCAGCCAGGCAAAAATCAGCGGCCCGTGCTGTCGATAGAGCACGGCAGCCGGTGAATCTTCCCGATCTGCATCGGGCGACGGCATGTTCATTTCATTCCTCAAGCATGGTGTTCTGCTAGCTGAACATTCTATTGCTTGCCATACATGTCGAAACTCAGGCAAAAATGTTACAGCCACCTATGCCTGGTGTTTCAGGCTGCTGGCACGGTGCGCGTCACCTGCTGGCGCACCCGCGCCGCCGCCGCCCGCACCGCTTCTGTCGCCTGCGGCTCTCCGCACACCTGCCGCAGCGCCCCCACCAACTGCCACACGCGCATCAGCCCCATCGCCAGCGCCCACCAGCGCTGCTCCCAAGGCTGGCCCACCAATCGCCCCCCCACACTCACATGGAACACCCGATCCGGCGCTTCCAGCAGCCGAATCAGGCGGCGCATCTCCTCTTCCAGCGCGTGTTCCAGCCAGCCTCGATGCAGCCACACCTCCCCCACGCGCACCAGCCGCGCCGCCAGATGCCCGGCCAGCAGCGGCCCATCGCTGGCCTCCTGCCAGGTCAGCCCGCGCTGCTGGCGCTCGGCCAGCACCGTCAGCAGCCAGGTGTGAGCGTCCCGCGCCATCTGGCGCACGCGATGGGGAGGCAGGCGCAG